>Ga0315903_10001042_pt1 | contig 41858 bp, 45 predicted proteins | sample LakEriMetagenome_7_FD_203524 | JGI IMG/M metagenome (GOLD analysis project Ga0315903, IMG submission 203524) | Freshwater fungal communities from buoy surface, Lake Erie, Ohio, United States - Buoy 2 MA119 | ecosystem: Environmental > Aquatic > Freshwater > Lake | place: USA: Lake Erie, Ohio... | reverse complement strand
CGCCCACGCGCGGCAGTTTCTGCAGCGTGCGCGCTGAGCATTGCACCACATAGCCGACGCCGTTCACGTCGAGGATCACGAAATCCTCGCCGTAGGAATCAATGAGGCCCTTCAGCTTGCCGATCATCTGCGCGCCCGAATCGTCCAGAATGGGGACTTTATCACGCGGCGGCGGGGCTGGGCCCGCTCGCTGCGGGGCCGGGCCTGCGGCGGCGCCAGATCAGCAGGGCGCACACGGCCACGTTGACGAGGTTCCAGGCGAGCCCGTTGAGGAAGGCGAGCTGGTAGGAGCCCGCAAGGTCATAGACCGCGCCCGACATCCAGCCGCCTGCGGCCATGCCAACGAGGGTGGACATGACGACGATCCCCAGCGTGCCCCCCGCCTGCGCGGCTGGAAAATATTCGCGCACGATCACCCCATACATCGGCACGATCCCGCCCTGGAACAGGCCGAACAGGGCGGAGATGACATAGAGCGAGGCGAGACCGTCGAAGAGCGCGTAGAGAAACAGCGCCAGCCCCTGCAGGGTGGAGCCGATCAGCAAAGTGCGCAGGCCGCCGATCCGGTCGGCCACGAGCCCGCAGGCGAGCCGGCTCACGACGCCCAGCGCCAGCATCAGCGACAGCATCTGCGCGCCCCGCGCAGGCCCATAGCCGAGATCCGCGCAATAGGCGACGATATGGACCTGCGGCATCGACATCGCCACGCAGCAGGAGAAGCCCGCCAGAACGAGCAGCGCCAGCAGCGCGCGCTGGGAGAAGGCCGGCGCGTCCGCAGGCCGGGGAACGGCGGCCGCGTCCGCGCGCGCGGCGAGCCGGCGGCGCATCATCAGCGCCAGCGGCGCGAGGCAGGCGAGCGCGATTAGTCCCGTTCCCACATGGGTCGCGCGCCAGCCATACGCATCGATGGAGGCCTGCAGCAGCGGCGGCCAGATCGCGCCGGCGAGATAATTGCCCGAGGAGGCGACGGCCACCGCCAGCCCCCGCCGTTTCACGAACCAATGGGAGAGATCGGCCATCAGGGGCGCGAAGCCCGCTGAGGCGCCGAATCCCACAAGCGCCTGCGCCGCAGCGAAAACAGCGAGACTGGGCGCAAAGCCCGCCGCGACATATCCCAGCCCCAGGGCGGCCGCGCCGATGAGCAGCGCGGGCGTGATCCCCGCCCGGTCCGCAAGCCGGCCGAGCGGCACGCCGCCAAAGGCGAAGCCCGCCATGGCGAGCGCATAGGGCAGGGAGGCGGCGCCGCGGCTTGCGCCGAAGTCAGCCTGCACCGCTGGCAGCGCGACCACGAAGGACCACATGCCCACGGAGCCGATCGTACCGATCAGCACGGCCAGCGCCAGACGGCGCCGGGCGGCGGGAGAATCGCGAAGGTCGGCGTCGGCGCTCATGCGCGCAGGCTAGCATCCTTCGCAGGGTTTTGCGCGCGAGGACGCGCGCGGTCCAAGTGGGGCGCGCTCATGGACCGCGCACAGTGTGGGGTCATGGACCGCGCGCGTCCTCGCGCGCAGTGGCGTCATGGACCGCGCGCGTCCTCGCGCGCATCACCCCTCCGCAACCGCGCCGACGAGAACGGCCAGTCCTCCGGCCGCGCCGCCAGTCCGGCCGCCACCGGATTGTTTTCGACATAGGCGATGGCGCGTTCGAGCTGGGTCGCGTCGCGCATGTATCGATCGAAGTAATCGCTGGCCCAGAAAGGTCCGCTGCGTCCCTGAAGGACGTTGATCCGTCGCGCTGCATAGCCTTTCCACGCGCTGACCACGCGGCCCAGCGGATAGCCTTCGACTTGCTCGATCACCGCATGCACATGGTTGGGCATGACGCACCACGCAAGCAGGCGATATCGCTGCGCTTGAAAGTGCAGCATCGCGCCTTCCACAATCCCTGCGGCGGCGGGATCCGCGAGCCGACGCCCCGCCTGAGATCGGTCGAGGGCTGCGTTCCAGGCATCAGGCTTCATGTCGCCCGCCTGCGCGGGCAGGCTGCCTGCGGTGCGGAAGACGATGTGCTGCACACGCTCGGGGCTGTCGAAATGCGGCAGGTAGCCGCGCGCATGCCAGCCTTTGGACTCGCTGGCCATCAGTCAAGACTAAGCTTGTGCGGGCTTGGTTGCAAGTGTTTGCGCGCGAGGACGCGCGCGGTCCAAGTGGGGCGCGCTCATGGACCGCGCGCAGTGGCGTCATGGACCGCACGGCGTGTGGGGTCATGGACCGCGCGCGTCCTCGCGCGCATCACCTCAGGGAGTCAGGCGCGCTGGCGGGCGCGCACGCCGCGATGCTGCGCGTGGCAGATCGCGATGGCGAGCGCGTCGGCGGCGTCGGCGCTTTTGGCGTCCGCGCGCGGCAGCAGCACGCGCACCATCATGGCGACCTGCGTCTTCTCCGCATGGCCGGCGCCCACCACGGTCTTCTTCACGAGGTTGGCGGCGTATTCCTCCACCGGAAGGCCGGCGAGAGCGGGCGCGACAAGCGCTATTCCGCGCGCCTGGCCGAGCTTCAGCGCCGATTGCGGATCGCGGTTGACGAATGTCTCCTCCACCGCCGCCTCCATGGGCGCGTGGGCGGCGATCACCTCGCCCAGTCCGTCGAGCAATTGGCGCAGGCGCGCGCTCAGGGACAGGGACGCGTCCGAGCGCACCGTCCCGCAGGCGACGAACGAGAGTTGCGAGCCCTGGGCCTCGATGATTCCCCAGCCTGTGTTGCGCAGGCCCGGATCGATCCCGATGATGCGAATCGGCGACGTCGGCATATAGTGAGCCTAGCAGTCGCGCGCGGACGCTCCCAGTCCGCCGCCCGTTTTCTGGAGCATCTCGCGTTTGTCGCCCGATCACAGTTTCGCCGCGTTGTTTTCGGAGGCGTGGGCGCTTCTCCTGCAGCCGACCACATGGTTCGTCGCGGCGGTGGTGCTTGTGTCGGGCGTCGTGCGCGGATTCTCGGGTTTCGGCGGCGCGCTGATCTTCATCCCGCTCACCGCCGCCCTGCTGGGGCCGCGCAAGGCGGTGGCGGTCTTCTATCTGTTCGACCTCGTGAGCGCGACGCCCTACGGCTACACCTATTTCCCCAAGGCCAGGTGGAAGGAGCTGGCGCCCATGCTGGTGGGCGCGGTGCTGATGCAGCCGGTGGGCGCCTATGTTCTCAAGTTCAGCGACCCGCTGCTTCTGCGCTGGATTCTTTCAGGCGTCGTGCTCGCCATGCTGGCGGTGCTGGTGACGGGATGGCGCTATCGTAATCAGCCGACGCCGCCCGTCTCCTTCGGTCTTGGCCTCGTCGCCGGGCTCGCCGGCGGATCCACCGGCGTCTCCGGCCCGATCGTCATCGCCTATTGGCTGTCGAGCGCGGCGGCGGCGGCGGTGATCCGCGCCAATATCATGTCCTTTTACGCTGTCACCTCCACCACGACGGACGTGATCTTCTTCCTCAACGGCCTGTTCACATGGGATGTGGCGGTCTATGCGCTGATCGCCTGGCCGCTCTATTCTCTTGGTCTGGCCGTGGGCGCGCGCGTATTCAAGGGGACCAATGACGCGCAATACCGCAAGGTCGCCTATGCGCTCATCTTCCTGTCGGCGGTGATCAGCCTGCCGATCTTCGACAGTCTCATACGTTAGGGCCGCGACATGCCGCATCCCATCCACGTTCTCTACGCCATCATGGCGATCGGCATTCTTCTCTGGCCGATCCTCAAGCAATTGGGCGTGATCCAGTCGACGCAGGAGACCGACCTGATCGTCGTCGCCGTGCTGATCCTCTCTTACGTCGCCTACAAGAAATGGTGGAACGACCAGCAGCGCGGATGACATGAAAAAAGCCGGGCGGGCCCGGCTTTTTCTTCGTCCCTCGCAGCTTGCGTCAGCCGCCCAGTTTCGCCATCAGCGTTTCGGAGATTTCGAAATTGGCGAAGACGTTCTGCACGTCGTCGTTGTCTTCGAGATTGCCGACGAGCTTGAGGATCTTCTCGCCCGTCTCATCGTCCACGCTGATCGTGTTCTGCGGACGCCAGACGAGTTTCGACTTACGCGGCTCGCCGAACTTCGCCTCAAGCGATTTGGCGACCTCCGCGAAGGCCTCCATGGACGTGGTGATGACATGGCCGTCGGCGGAGGACTGCACGTCGTCGGCGCCGGCCTCGATGGCGGCCTCCATCATCGCGTCTTCGCTCGCCGCCTTCGCGTCGAACTCGATCTCGCCCACGTGGTCGAACATGAAGGAGACCGCGCCGGTCTCCGCGAGCGATCCGCCCGCTTTGGTGAAGTAGGAGCGCACCTCGCCCGCGGTGCGGTTGCGGTTGTCGGTCAGCGCCTCGACGATGACGGCGACGCCGCCGGGCGCATAGCCCTCGTAGCGCACCTCGTCATAGTTCTCGCTGTCGCCGCCGGCGGCCTTCTTGATCGCGCGCTCGATATTGTCCTTGGGCATGTTCTCCGCGCGGGCGGCCTGAATGGCGAGGCGCAGGCGCGGGTTCATGTTGGGATCGGGCATGCCCATTTTCGCCGCCACGGTGATTTCGCGGGCGAGCTTGGAGAAGATCTTGGAGCGAAGGGCGTCCTGCTTGCCCTTCTTGTGCATGATGTTCTTGAACTGACTGTGGCCTGCCATTCCAATCCCCGTGCTCGAGCGCCAGGCGGCCCCGCCGCCGATTGGGCCGCCTTATACGCCGGGCGCGGGCGCAAAAGGAAGCCGGCTCACGGCCATTGCGTCCGCAGGAAGGCGCGCGCCGGCTCCGGCAGGCCCAGCCATTGGGCGGCGGTGTCCACATTGACCGTGAGCAGCAGCGCGCCGGCGAGCGAGACAAGGGTCGCCCATATCACGCCGCCGGAGAAGGATTCATGCTCCCGGTTGACGATCCAGGCGAACCAGAAGCGGAACACGGCCGTCAGCCGCATCATGGGCGCGACGATGGTCACGGGGACGAGCGCCAGCGCCATGTAGCGCAGCATCTGGGCGAGCCCCACGGAGACGCTGGCGAGCAGGAACCATTTGGCGCCTTCCCCGCTCACCTGCCGGGCGTGGGCGAAGGCGCCGGGAACGAGCAGGACCGCGCCGAGGAGCGCGGTCGCCGCCAGATAGGAGACGAGCCCCGCCGCCACGCCCGCGCCCAGCCCCGGCGCGCCGCCCTCGAAGGCGAAGCGGATCATGATCGGGCTCGACCCATAGGCGAAGGCCGACAGGCCCGCGAAAAAGAAGCCCTCCGCATAAGCGGGCGTGAAGCCCGAGGGCGCGGGCTTGCGCTTCTCGGGCTTGCGCTCGATGGCGAGCAGCGGGCCGAAACAGACGAGCGCCACGCCCGCCATCATCACGGGCGTCAGCTGCTCGCCGAGCAGCCATACGGCGAGGCCCAGCGAGATGACGATGTTCACGTCCTGCACGGGGCCCATGAGATTGGTGCCCACGGCCTTGGCGCCGCGGTAATTCGCATAGCGGCCGACGATGAAATGCAGCACGCCGGCGGCGGAAAGCCAGGCGAGCTGGCGCGGCGAAAAGGCGGCGAGATCCTCGAGCGAGCCGAAGATGAGCAGGCCGGCGAAAAAGAACGGCACGCCGAAGGGCACCGAGATCGCCATCGCCTGCAGCACGCTGCCTGACAACACGCCGCGCCGCGCGGCCGCGTTGTTCAGGGAAAAGGCGGCCGCAGACAGCAGCGCCAGTAAGCCTCCGAGCATGATCCCCCCGGCGTTCGTTTTGGTTTCGCGCCGGTCTTGCGCCGGCGTTCGCAGCCGCTTCAGGCCGGCAGGATTTCTTCGAGCCGGTCGGCCGGACGGCACACGCGCACGCCGCGCGGGGTCTGCACCACCGGCCGCTCCATCAGGATGGGATGGGCGGCGAGATGGTCGAGGATCTGGTCGTCGGTGAGCGCGGCGTCGTCGAGGTTCAGCTCCTCATAGGGCGTGCCCTTTCGGCGCAGGATGTCGCGCGGCTTCATGCCCATGGCCTTGAGCAGGGCCTTCATCTGCGCGCGCGAGGGCGGGGTCTTGAGATATTCCACGACCTGCGGCTCATGGCCCAGCTCGCGCAGGCGCGCCAGAACGGTGCGGGAGGTTCCGCAGTTCGGATTGTGGTATATGGTGATGGTCATGGCGGCCTGGCCTTGGCTTGATATGCGGGTCTTGAGGCGCTGTTAACCTCCAAGCTTTTGATATGTCTCAAAATGCTGGAGCATACGCGCGTCGGGGCCGGATCATAGCCGCCGGGGCGCGGCCCGCAAGCTCGCCGGCGCGCGCCGGCGCGCGCGGGCGCAACGAGAGATCGAGACGACGGGACCTTCATGCGGACTTATTTCGGCACCGACGGCATTCGCGGACGCGCCAATGGACTCATCACGCCGGAGCTGGCGCTGAAAGTGGGGCAGGCGGCGGGCCTCGTGTTCCGACGCGGCGACCATCGCCACCGCGTCGTCATCGGCAAGGACACGCGCCTGTCGGGCTATATGATCGAGAACGCGCTCGTGGCGGGCTTCACCTCCATGGGCATGGACACGCTGTTGCTCGGTCCCGTGCCCACGCCTGCGGTGGCCATGCTCACCCGCTCCATGCGCGCCGACATGGGCGTGATGATCTCCGCCTCGCACAATTCGTTCGAGGACAACGGAATCAAGATTTTCGGGCCGGACGGATTCAAGCTCTCCGATGACGTGGAGCGCGAGATCGAGGCGCTCATCTCCTCCGACATGGGGGCGCGGCTCGCCGGCGCGCGCGATCTCGGCCGGGCGCGGCGCGTGGACGACGTGCGCGCGCGCTATATCGAATTCGCCAAGCTCACCCTGCCGCGCGCGCTTTCCCTCGAAGGGCTGCGCGTGGTGATCGATTGCGCCAATGGCGCGGGCTATCGCGTGGCGCCGGAAGCCCTGTGGGAGTTGGGCGCGGAGGTGATTCCCATCGGCGTCGAGCCGGACGGGTTCAACATCAATCGCGACGTCGGCTCCACCTCGCCGGACGCGCTCATCCGCAAGGTGCGCGAGACGCGCGCGGACGTGGGCGTCGCGCTCGATGGCGACGCGGACCGCGTGCTGCTGGTCGATGAACTCGGTCAGGTCGTCAATGGCGACCAGCTGATGGCGGTGATCGCGCAGAGCTGGGCGGAGGACGGGCGCCTCAGCAAGCCCGGCGTCGTCGCCACCGTCATGTCGAACCTCGGGCTCGAACGCTATCTGCGCTCGATCGGCCTTTCGCTCGCGCGCACGGCGGTGGGCGACCGCTACGTGCTCGAACACATGCGCGAGCACGGGTTCAATCTGGGCGGCGAACAATCCGGTCATGTCATCCTGTCGGACTACAATTCCACCGGCGACGGGCTGATCTCCGCATTGCAGGTGCTCGCGGTGGTGCAGCGCCAGCAAAAGCCCGTGAGCCAGGTCTGCCACCTGTTCGATCCCGCGCCGCAAATCCTGAAAAACGTGCGCGTGTCCTCGCGCGAGGCGATGAACAGCGACGGCGTGGCGAAGGCGATCGCCGATGGCGAGCGCAAGCTTGGAAACGGCGGGCGCCTGCTGATCCGCCCGTCCGGCACCGAGCCCGTCATCCGCGTCATGGCGGAGGGCGACGACGCGGACGTGCTGCACGGCGTGGTCGATTCCATCTGCGACGCCATCAAGCGCGCGCCGGCCGCCGCGTGAGCGGGGCGGGCGAAAGTCGTCGTTAACGTTAAGGGCCCGTTAAACGCTTGCAGGCATGATCTCGGCCATCTTGTTCTGGTCGAGGTGTGCGGATGGGCGGCGTGTCGGCCCTGAAATCTTGGGCGATATGTTGGGCGGGCGCGGCTGCGCTCGCCGCGGGCGTCGGTCTTGGCGCGCCGGGTCGCGCGGCGGCCGCGGACGCCTTGCCGCCTGCGCCTGCGCTGGGCAAGTCGCTTGGGCCCGCCAAGGAATTCTCCGACTGGTATCTGCGCGCGGATTCGGGCGCGGCCATCGCGCTCGCGCCGGAGCCGAAAATCGTCGCCGCCGCGCCGCATGGCGGGCTTTCGAACGACCTGCGGGTGGATTGGGCGCGCATGCGCGATGGGGCGTTCTACGGCGTCGGCGTCGGCTATCGCGTGAACGATTTCGTGCGTCTTGACGCGAGCGCAGAGCATCGCCTGCCTGTGCGCTACGCCGCGCGCACGAGCCAGACCTGCGCGGGCGCGCGTTGCGTCGAGGAGACGAGCGCGCGCGTGCAATCGGGCGTCTTTCTCGCCAACGCCTATTTCGAGGCGATCACCTGGCACGGCCTCACGCCGTTCGTGGGCGCAGGCGTCGGGCTCGCGCGCAACGAAAGCGCGCGCGTGAGCGTCGCGCCCGTGCAGGGCGCGGGGGCGGGCTCCGGCGCGGGCGAGGGCGATGCGCGCTGGGCGTTCGCCTGGGCGCTGATGGCCGGCGTCGCCTATGAGCCTGCGCAAGGCGTGCATGTGGAGATGGGTTATCGCTATCTCGACGCGGGCCGCCTCGGCCTCGGGCGCGCGTCCTGCGCGATGGGCTGCGCGGGCGCCGCCCAGCGCCTCTCGCTCGGCGCGCATGACGTGCGGCTTGGCTTGCGTTTCGCCTTCGCCGAGCGGATCGCCGCGCGCTGAGGGGCGCGCAGGCTTTCGTCAATCCCGCTTGACGTCGCACCCCGACAGGCGTAACGCCGTCCGCGGGACACCTCCCCCCAACGGGAGGCGCCCATCTGAAAGGATGGACTGCCATGACGAATGCGCCTGCCCCGGCCAAGAAGCCGGCGAACCCGAACTTTTCTTCCGGCCCCTGCGCGAAGCGCCCCGGATATTCCCTGCAAAACCTGAAGGACGCGCCGCTCGGCCGCTCCCACCGCGCCAAGGTCGGCAAGGCGAAGCTGAAGCTCGCGATCGACCTCACCCGCGAAGTCTTGCAGGTTCCCGCTGATTACCGCATCGGCATCGTGCCCGCTTCCGACACCGGCGCCGTGGAAATGGCGATGTGGTCGCTGCTCGGCGCGCGCGGCGTCGACATGCTCGCCTGGGAGAGCTTCGGCGAGGGCTGGGTGACGGACGTCGTCAAGCAGCTCAAGCTGAAAGACGCGCGCGTGCTCAAGGCGCCCTATGGCGAACTGCCGGACCTCAAGCAGGTCAACTTCGACAATGACGTCGTGTTCACCTGGAACGGCACCACGTCGGGCGTGCGCGTGCCCAACGCCGACTGGATCCCCGCCGACCGCAAGGGTCTGACGATCTGCGACGCGACGTCGGCCTGTTTCGCGCAGCGCCTCGACTTCTCCAAGCTCGATGTCGTCACCTATTCATGGCAGAAGGTGCTGGGCGGCGAAGCCGCGCACGGCATGATCATTCTGTCGCCGCGCGCCGTGGAGCGCCTGACGAGCTACACGCCCGCCTGGCCGATGCCGAAGATCTTCCGCATGACCAATGGCGGCAAGCTGATCGAAGGCATTTTCGTCGGCGACACGATCAACACGCCCTCCATGCTCTGCGTGGAGGATTACATCGACGCGCTGCAATGGTCGAAGTCGATCGGCGGGCTCGACGGCCTCGTGGCCCGCGCTGACGCCAACACCAAGGCGATCGCCGATTGGGCCGCCAAGACGGATTGGGTCGATTTCCTCGCCAAGAGCGCGGACATCCGCTCCAACACCAGCGTGTGCCTGAAGGTCGTGGACCCCGCCGTGACGGCGCTGTCCGCCGACGATCAGGCCGCTTTCGTGAAGTCGATGGTCGCCGCGCTCGAAAAGGAAGGCGCGGCCTATGACGTCGACGGCTATCGCGACGCGCCTCCGGGCCTGCGCATCTGGTGCGGCGCGACGGTCGAGACCGCCGACGTCGCCACCCTCACCGCTTGGCTCGACTGGGCCTTCGCGAACGCCAAGGCCGGCCTCAAGGGCTGATCGCCTCCGCTGAACGCGGGGAGAGAGAGACGCGAACGCACCACGCGCAGCGCTCTCCCCGCCTTTCACGCATGCCTCATCCAGCACTCACCCATCGCTTCACCGCACGCTGAAGGATCAATCCCATGGCGCCTCGCGTTCTCATTTCCGACGCCCTCTCCACCGCCGCCGTCCAGATCTTCAAGGATCGCGGCCTTGACGTCGACTTCCAGCCCAATCTCGGCAAGGACAAAGACAAGCTCGCCGAAATCATCGGCGATTACGACGGTCTCGCCATTCGCTCGAACACCAAGGTGACGGCGAAACTGCTCGAGAAGGCCAATCGCCTGAAAGTGATCGGCCGCGCTGGCATCGGCGTCGACAACGTCGACATTCCCGCCGCCACCGCCAAGGGCATCATCGTGATGAACACGCCCTTCGGCAATTCCATCACCACCGCCGAACACGCGATTGCGATGATGTTCGCGGTCGCCCGCGAAATCCCCGCCGCCGACGCCTCCACCCAGGCCGGCAAGTGGGAGAAGAACCGCTTCATGGGCGTCGAGATCACCGCCAAGACGCTGGGCGTGATCGGCTGCGGCAATATCGGCTCCATCGTCGCCGACCGCGCCGTGGGCCTGAAGATGCGCGTCATCGCCTTCGACCCCTTCCTCTCGCCTGAGCGCGCCCGTGACCTCGGCGTGGAGAAGGTGGAGCTCGACGACCTGCTCAAGCGCGCCGATTTCATCACGCTGCACACGCCGCTGACGCCGCAGACGCGCAACATCATTTCGGCGGAGAACATCGCCAAGACGAAGAAGGGCGTGCGCATCATCAATTGCGCGCGCGGCGAGCTGGTGGATGAGGCGGCGATGCGCGCCGCGCTCGAATCCGGCCATGTCGCGGGCGGCGCCTTTGACGTGTTCTCCGAGGAGCCGGCGACCAGCAATCCGCTGTTCGGCCTGCCCAACGTGGTCTGCACGCCGCATCTGGGCGCCTCCACTTCGGAAGCGCAGGAGAACGTCGCCCTGCAGGTCGCCGAGCAGATGTCGGATTACCTGACCCGCGGCGCGATCTCGAACGCGATCAACTTCCCCTCCATCACGGCGGAGGAAGCCCCGAAGCTGAAGCCCTTCATCGCGCTCGCCGAGAAGCTCGGCTCCTTCGCGGGCCAGCTCACCGAGACCGGCGTGAAGAAGCTCACGATCACCTATGAAGGCGAGGTCGCGGAGCTGAAGACGAAGGCGCTCACCTCGGCCGCCATCGCGGGCTTCCTGCGCCCGATGCTCTCGGAGGTGAACGTCGTCTCCGCGCCCATCGTCGCCAAGGAGCGCGGCGTGGTGATCGACGAGGTGAGCCGCGCCGCAGCCGAAGGCGATTATGAATCGCTCATCACGCTGACGGTGGAGACCGAGCGCCAGACGCGTTCGGTTTCCGGCACCGTGTTCCAGGACGGCAAGCCGCGCATCCTCGACATCAAGGGCATCAAGGTGGACGCGGAGTTCGCGCCCGCGATGGTCTATGTCACCAATGAGGACAAGCCCGGCTTCATCGGCCGCTTTGCGGGCCTGCTCGGCGAGGCGGGCGTCAACATCGCCACGTTCGCGCTTGGCCGCGACGCGCCTGGCGGCTCCGCCATCGCGCTGGTGCAGATCGACGGCGACCTGCCCGCCGCCGTGCTGGAGAAGATCCAGCAGATCCCCGGCGTGAAACAGGCGAAGGCGCTGAAGTTCTAAATCATCGCGTAAGCGTCATTCTATGCGCCCGGACCCTGCGTCCGGGCGCATTTTTTTGTCAGCGCCGGCCCCAGCGCTCGCACATGTAGATGCCGCCCAGCACGAGGGCGAGCGCGGCGGCGTGGTGGAGCGCGAGGCTCTCGCCCAGCAGCAGGACGGAGAGAAACGCGCCGAGCACCGGGGTGAGATTGTGGAACACCGCGGCGCGCGAGGGGCCGACGAGCTCCACGCTGCGCATGAAGAAGATTTGCGCCAGCAGCGACGTGAACACGGCGACATAACCAAGCGCGAGCAGGCCCTGCAGGCTCGGCGCGATGGCCGCGCCGGCGGCGATCTCGAAGGCGAGCATGGGCAGCGAGATCACGAAAGAGGTGGCGGAGACGACGCCGAAGATCGCCCAGGCGGAGCCGGGCGGACGATTGCGCAGGAGCAGCGCATAGACGGCGTAAAGCGTGGAGGCGGCGAGCTGGTAGAGGTCGCCGATGTTGAAACTGATGTCGAGAATGCGCGCGGGCTCGCCGCCGGTCGCCACCAGCGCCACGCCGCTGAGCGCGACGGCGAGGCCGAGGCTTGTGACGAGGCCGATGGGCGTCCTGAAAACGACATAGGAGCCGATGATCACGAGCGCGGGCGTCACGCCTTGCAGGATCGCGAGATTGACGCCGCTTGTATGGGCGGCGGCGGTGAAGAGCAGCACGTTCGACACCGCGAGCGTGAGGCCCAGCGCCAGAAGCTTGGGCCAATGGGCCATGAGCGCCAGCCATTCCGCGCGCGGCGTCCGGCGCAGGAAGAAGAAGGCGAGCGCGCCGGCCAGCGCCCAGCGCCCCACCACGATCACCATCGGCGAGACTTCTCCCACCGAGAGGCGGGCGGCGGGCACGTTGCCGGCCCAGAACAAAGAGGTGAGCGCCAGCAGGAGCCATGCGGAATCATTTGCCCGCGCCAGAAGGCGGGCGGGAAGGGGCAGGGGGCGCGGCGTGGAGGAAGAAGTCATTTGCGGTCCGAAGAGGGCGGGCGAGCATGCGCCGGACGGGCGCGGGGGTCGAGGAAAAAATCGCGCGGCGTTGCGCGGGAACGCGCCGGGCGGCATGATGGCGCAAGCCGCAGGAAAAGACAGCGCAGGAACACGTCGCAGCACATGACATCGCCATCTCTCGATTTCGCAAGCGACAATGCGAGCGGCGTCTCGGACGTCGTGATGCGCGCGCTCCTCGAAGCCAATGCGGGCTATGCGCCCGCCTATGGCGCCGATCCGTTTACGCAGGAGTCGCAGGCGCGGCTGAGCGCCTTGTTCGAACGCGAATGCGCGGTCTTTCTCGTCGCGACAGGCACGGCGAGCAATGCGCTGGCGCTTGCTGCGCTCTGTCCGCCCTGGGGCGCCGTGTTCGCGCATGAAGACGCCCATGTGATGGGCGACGAATGCGGCGCGCCGGAGTTTTTCACCGGCGGCGCCAAGCTCGTCGGCCTCGCGGGCGAGGCGGGGCGTATCGCGCCGGAAAGCCTGCGCGAGGCGCTGGCGCGCTTTCCGCGCGGATTGGTGAAACAGGCGCAGCCGGCGGCGTTGTCGCTCTCGCAGGCCACCGAATGCGGCACGCTCTACGGGCTCGACGAGATCCGCGCCCTGAGCGCGATCGCGCGTGAGGCGGGCTTGCGCGTGCATATGGACGGCGCGCGCTTCTCCAACGCGGTGGCGACGCTGGGCTGCGCGCCCGCCGATCTCACATGGCGCGCGGGCGTGGATGTTTTGTCGCTGGGCGCGTCGAAGAACGGGACGTGGGCCTGCGAGGCGGTGGTCTTTTTTGATCCCGCGCTCGCCGCCGACATGGCGTTTCGTCGCAAGCGCGGCGGACACACCTTGTCGAAGGGCCGCTTTCTGGCGGCGCAGATGAACGCCTGGCTTGCGGAGGATCACTGGCTCGCGCTCGCGCGGCACGCGAACGCGCAGGCGCGCGCGCTGGCGGAAGGGCTTGCGCGCATCGAGGGCGTGCGCATCGCTTTCGCGGTGGAGGCGAACGAAGTGTTCGCCGTGCTGCCGGCCCGCGTCGACGCTGCGTTGAAGGCGCAGGGCGCGCGCTATTACGATTGGCCGTCGCGGCGGCTGCCGGCCGGGTTCGCGGCTGGGCCGCAGGCGCGTTTCGTGCGCCTCGTGGCTTCGTTCACGCACAAGCCGGAAGACGTCGCGCGCTTTCTCGAGATCGCTGAAAAAGCCCTATAAACCGGCGGTTTTCGTCGCACAGGCGCCGCAATCCGCGTCTCTTGTCGCCCCATCTGCGACCTGCGCGAAAAGCGCATGTGGAGGCGATCATGAAGTTTTGCAAACAGGCGGCGCAAGCGCGCGCATGCGCGTTCGCGTTGGCTGCGATGACGTCGGCTTTGCCTGTGGCTTGGGCGTCGGGCGCGGCGGCGCAGCCCTTCGAGTTTTTCGGCGGCGGTCCGTTCGCTCCGCGCGTTTACGAGCCCGACGGCGATTGGGGCGCGCCCAATCCGCGACGCCTCGCGCGGCGCGCGCTTGAGGCGCAGGGTTATGAATTGCTGGGCCCGCTGGAGCGGGGCGGGCGCGTGTTCGAGGCGCGCGTGGATGATCAGCGCGGACGGCGCTTTCGCGTGATCGTGGATGCGCGCACCGGGCAGGTGATCGAGCGTTTCCCGCTGGGCGGGGTCTTCAGCGCGCCGCCGCGTCCGCCGCGCAACGTGGGGCCCGATCGCTTCGATCGTTTCGATCGTTTCGATCCCTACGCCGGGCCGGATTATGTTGAGCCGCGGCCGCCTTTCGCGCGCGGCGCGCCTGCGCCCGCTGTTGCGCCGCGCGGCGCGCAGCAGCAAAAGCCCGCGAGCCGTCAGGCGCGCAAGCCGCCCGCCGCCGACAAGCAGGGCGCGCAATCGGCCCGCGTCGGGCCCGCCCAGCCCCAGCCCCAGCGCCAGGACAGGCCGGAGGCGACGCCGCCTGCGGCAGAGGCGCCAGCGCCTGCGCCTACGCCAGCGCCTGCGCGCAACGCCAATCTGCGCCGGCCTGACGCGCCCCAACGCGCGCCCGCAGCGCAAGCGCCCGCGTCCTCCGAGATCCAGCAGGAGGCTGCGGCGCCGGCCTCCCGGCCCGCTCCGCGCGTGGTCTATCCCGACTCCGCCGCCTCGTCCGCGACCGGGCGGTGAGCATGAAAAAAGGGCGCCCTTCGCAGGGCGCCCCGAGATGTCCGCGGGAGAAGCGCGGCGTTTGTCGCGCGCGCGGCTCAGGCCGCGCGGGCCTCGACCGTTTGCGGCTGCGCGCCGGCGCGGCTGATCGGGATCTGGCGCGGCTTGGCGGCTTCCGGCACCTCGCGCACGAGTTCGACGTGCAGCAGGCCGTTCTCCAGCGAGGCGCCGGTCACTTTCACGTGGTCTGCGAGTTGGAAGCGGCGCTCGAAGGCGCGCGCGGCGATGCCCTGATAGAGGACTTCCGGACGCTGGCCGGCGTCGTCGCGGCCTTCCTTGGAGCCGCGAATCGCAAGCGCGCCCTGCTTGACCTCGATCGACAGCTCCGCCTCGGAGAAGCCGGCGACGGCCACCGTGATGCGATAGGCGTCCTCGCCGGTGCGCTCGATGTTGTAGGGCGGATAGGTCGCGCCCGCGTCGCCGCCGGCGACCTGATCGAGCATGGAGAAAAGACGGTCGAAGCCGACCGTGGAACGGTAGAGGGGGGAGAGATCGAAGTGACGCATGACATATCCTCCTGATGAGCGACATGAAGAACGGCGGGCGGCGCCTGACCCTCGTGGCGAGGCGTCCCGGCCGCTGCGCGTCCCGAAGGCCCGCGCAGGATTGAGGTGGTGAGGGGGGCGGCGAGCCGCAAGAGGGGACGATAAAACAAGTTTAAATTGTTTTATTATTTTTATTTCACAGAATATTTGTGAATTGATCCAATTCACGATTCCGAATACGTAAATGGGGTCCGGCCCCGCCAAAGTCGCCCCTGGACCACGGCCACGGCCTTCGGAACTGATGCTATGTCTTTGTCTTCACAGGCTGAATCTTTGCAAGCCAAGCTCCCGTCGCTGTCCGCGGCGCAGCGCCTCAAGCTCCTGCGCGCCGAGATCCCCGGCCGGCTGGTCCTCACCACGAGCTTCGGCGTTGAAGATCAGGCGCTCACCCATCTGATCGTCGAGGCCGACCTCGACATCGAACTGGTCACGCTCGACACCGGCCGCATGTTTCCCGAGACCTATGACGTCTGGCGCCAGACCGAGCAGCGCTACGGACGGCGCGTGCGCGCTTTCTATCCCGATGGCGGCGCACTCGAGGCGCTGGTGGCCGCGCAGGGCGTCGATGGTTTCTATGAGTCGGTCGCGCAGCGGCACGCCTGCTGCGACGTGCGCAAGGTGCAGCCGCTGGCGCGCGCGCTCGCTGGCGCGCAGGGCTGGGCGACCGGCCTTCGCGCCACCCAGTCGCAGAACCGCGCGGGCATGGAGTTCGCGAGCTTCGAGGCCGCGCGCGGGCTCATCAAGGCCAATCCGCTGCTCGACTGGACGCGCGAGGAGACCGCGGAGTTCTGCCGCAGCCATGACGTGCCGGTGAACGCGCTGCACGCGAAAGGTTTCCCCTCCATCGGCTGCGCGCCCTGCACGCGCGCTGTGGCGCCGGGCGAAGACGAGCGCGCCGGCCGCTGGTGGTGGGAGCTCAGCGACAAGGAATGCGGATTGCACGTGGACGCGCAGGGCCGTCTCGTGCGTGGGGCGAAAGGACCGGGCGAACGATGAGCGGGCTCACCCATCTCCAGAAGCTCGAGGCGGAAAGCATCCACATCATGCGCGAGGTGGCCGCCGCCTGCGAGAAGCCGGTCATGCTCTATTCCATCGGCAAGGATTCCTCCGTCCTGCTGCATCTCGCCATGAAGGCGTTTTATCCCGGCAAGCCGCCGTTTCCGCTGCTGCATGTGGACACGACCTGGAAGTTCCGCGAGATGATCGCGTTTCGCGACGAGACCGCGCGCCGGCTGGGCGTCGACCTCATCGTGCACATCAATCAGGACGGCGTGAAGGCGGGCGTCAATCCTTTTGATTCAGGGTCGCGCGTGCACACCGACGTGATGAAGACCGAGGGGCTGAAACAGGCGCTCGACGCGCATGGTTTCGACGCCGCCTTCGGGGGCGCGCGCCGCGACGAGGAGAAATCGCGCGCCAAGGAGCGCGTCTTCTCCGTGCGCAGCGCGCAGCATCGCTGGGACCCCAAGAGCCAGCGCCCGGAGCCCTGGCGGCTCTACAACACGCGCAAGAAGCCGGGCGAAAGCTTCCGCGTGTTTCCGCTCTCCAACTGGACCGAGGCGGATGTGTGGGACTATATCGCGCTTGAGAACATTCCCGTCGTGCCGCTCTATTTCGCCGCGCCCCGGCCCGTGGTGGAGCGCGACGGCGCGCTCATCATGAAGGACGACGAGCGCATGGCGCTGCGCCCGGGCGAGGCGTTGCAGACGCGCATGGTGCGGTTTCGCACGCTTGGCTGCTATCCGCTCACGGGCGCGGTGGAGAGCGAGGCGACCACGCTTGAGGCGATCATCCGCGAGATGCGGGAATCGCGCGTCTCGGAGCGGCAGGGCCGCGTGATCGACCATGACGGCTCCGCCTCCATGGAGCTGAAGAAGCAGGAAGGTTACTTCTGATGAACGCGCCGCTCGCCGCGCAAGCGCTCGACACCGGGGCCGCGAGCCCTCATTCGCTCCTGCGCTTCCTCACCTGCGGTTCCGTGGACGATGGGAAGTCGACGCTGATCGGCCGCCTTCTGTATGAATGCGGCGCCGTGTTCGACGATCAGCTCGGCGCGCTCGACCGGGATTCGAAAAAGTTCGGCACGCAGGGCGAGAATCTCGATTTCGCGCTTCTGGTGGACGGACTTTCGGCGGAACGCGAGCAGGGCATCACCATCGACGTCGCCTATCGCTATTTCGCCACGCCGAAGCGCTCCTTCATCGTCGCCGACACGCCCGGCCATGAGCAATACACGCGCAACATGGCGACCGGCGCCTCGACGGCGGATCTGGCGATCCTGCTCATCGACGCGCGCAAGGGCGTGCTCACGCAAACGCGGCGTCACGCCTTCATCGCTTCCATGCTGCGCGTGCGCCACATCGTGCTCGCGGTCAACAAGATGGACATCGTCGATTTCGACAAGAACGTCTTCGACCGCATCGTGGCGGATTTCGCGCTCGCCGCCCGCAATCTCGATTTCGCCTCCGTGGTCGCCATTCCCGTGAGCGCGCGCGACGGCGACAATGTGGCGCGCCGCTCCGAGCGTTCGCCCTGGCACGAAGGCCCAACCCTGCTCGAACATCTGGAGAGCGTCGAGACGGGCGCGCCCGCGCGCGAGGCGGAGGGCTTCGTCATGCCCGTGCAATGGGTGAGCCGGCCCGATCTTGATTTCCGCGGCTTCGCCGGCACGCTCGCAGCCGGGCGCGTGCGTCCGGGCGACAGCGTGCGCGTTCTGCCGCGCGGCCAGCAAAGCCGCGTCACGCGCATTGTCGCCTATGAGGGCGATCTGCCGGAGGCCGTCGCGGGCCAGTCCGTCACCCTCACGCTCGCCGATGAGATCGACGTGTCGCGCGGCGACGCGCTTGTGGGCGAGGGGGCGCAGGCGCGGGTGGGCCAGCGCTTCGCGGCCCATGTGTTCTGGACGGTGGAGGAGCCCTTGCAGGCGGGCCGCCGTTACGTGTTGAAGCTCGCCGCCTTCGAGACGCAGGCGCAGGTCGAGCGCCTGCACCACGCGGTCGACGTCAACACCTATGCGCCGACGCCCGTCCAAAACCTGCCCATGAACGGCGTCGGCCTCGTCACGCTGGCGCTTGACCGGCCCGCGGTCTTCGCCGACTACGCGCGCGACCGCGATCTCGGCGGCTTCATCCTGATCGACCGGCTCACGAATGAAACGGTCGCCATCGGCCTTGTGAACGAGCAGGCGCTCGTTGATCTGCGCGACGATGCGCCCCGTCCCTCCGCGCTCGCACGTCTCGTGGAGCGGCGCTTCGGCGTCGCCGGCACCGGCGCGCGCGACGCCGCGATGCGGCGGCTGGCGGGCGGAAGCGTGGGCGCGCTGTTTATCTTCGCGCTCGCCGCAGCCCTTTCTGGCGAATGGCTGATCGGGCTTGCGGCCGCGCTCGCCGACGCTTTGCTGCGCCCGGCCGCGCGCCGGCTGGTCAAGCGCATTCAGGCGCGGCGGGACCAGAAGCGCGAGGTTTACGCGGACGGCGGCGGCATCTGAACGCCCGCTTGCGGCGGGCGGCGAAACCCTGTCAATTGGCGCAGCCGAATTGAGGGGGGTGTTTCGATGACGCATGCGCAGGCCGGGGGAAAAGTCTGGCTCGACATGGACCAGGAGGCGCTCGACCGCGCCTATGACCAGACGTTCTGGGCGCCCAATCAGGACATGACGTCGGCCCGACGCTCGGCCGCTGCCGCCGACGCCTACGCCCGCCTGCCGCGCGAGCGCATCCGCTACGGCTCGACGCCCATCGAATCTTACGACTTCTATTCCTGCGGCAAGAAGGACGCGCCCATCGTGGTCTTCATCCACGGCGGCGCCTGGCGTTCGGGCGACGCCTCCGTTTTCGCCCATCTCGCCGATCCCTTCCTCGCCAATGGCGTCCATGTGGCGGTGATGGATTTCACCAATATCGATCCGGTGGACGGCCATCTGGAGATCATGGTCGCGCAGGTGCGCGCAGGCGTGGCGCAGGTGATCCGCAACGCGCGCTCGCACGGCGGCGACGGGCGCGTGTTCGTGATGGGCCATTCCTCCGGCGCGCATCTGACGAGCTGCGTGCTCGTCACCGACTGGAGCGCGCATGGCCTGCCCGAGAAGCCGCTTTCCGGCGCATTGCTGATGTCGGGCATGTATGAGCTCGAGCCGGTGCGCCGCTCCAAGCGCTCGCTCTATGTGAAGTTCACCGATGAGCTCGTGCAGGATCTGAGCGCGATCCGCCATGTTGCGCGCATCCACTGCCCGGTCGTCGTCGCCCATGGCGATCAGGAATCGCCGGAGTTCATCCGTCAGGCGCGCGAATTCGCCGATGCGCTGCGCGCCGCTGGCCGGCTTGCGGCCTTCATCGAGGTGAAGGCGACCAATCATTTCGAAATGCTCGAGTCCTACCACAATCCTTATGGATTCGTGGGGCGCGCGGCGCAGGCGCTCGTGCGCGCGGAATAGGAGCCCGATGGACCTCGTCCTCACGCCCGGCAATCCGGCGCCGTCGGGCGCCATTGTCTCGCGCGCGCGCACGGCCGACGGCGCCTCGATCCGCGTCGCGCGCTGGCACCCGCAAGGGCCTGCGCGCGGCAGCGTGCTGATCGCGCAGGGACGTGCGGAGTTCATCGAGAAATATTTCGAGACGGTGGGCGAATTGCTCGCGCGCGGCTTTTGCGTCGTCGCCTTCGACTGGCGCGGGCAGGGGCTGTCGGACCGGGAGCTGGCGGACCGCCGGAAAGGACATATCGACGATTTCGCGATCTATGAGCGCGATCTCGAAGCGGTGACGGAACAGGCGCTGCGGCCTTTCTGTCCGCAGCCCTGGTTCGCGCTCGCCCATTCCATGGGCTGTGCGGTCCTGCTGCAGCAGGCGCATGCGGGCCGCTCGCCCTTCGCGCGCATGGCGCTGCTGGCCCCGATGATCGACATCGCGGGTCTGCGCTTTCCGCGTCTTGCGCGCGCGCTCGCCGATCTGCTCGACGTGCTCGGGCTTGGCGCGGCCTATGTGCCTGCCGGCGGGCCGGACCCGATTCACCTGCGCCCGTTCGAGGGCAACAAGCTCACGGGCGATCCGGCGCGCTATGCGCGCAACGCCGACGCGCTGCGGACGGCGCCTGATCTTGCGCTCGGCGATCCCACGATCGGATGGGTCGGCGCGGCCTTTCGCGCGATCGACGCGCTCGCCGATCCTGAGTTTCCGCGTCGCACGCTGACGCCTGTTCTCCTATTCGCCGCAGGCGCGGATCGCGTGACCTCCACGCCGGCGGCGGAGCGTTTCGGCCATCGGCTGAAGGCGGGCGGCGTCGTCCATATCGCCGGCGCGCGCCACGAGATCCTGCAGGAGCGCGATGCGATCCGCGCGCAATTCTGGGACGCGTTCGACGCGTTCATACCCGGCGCGCAGGCGGAAGCCGAGGAACTCGCTGCGCGCAGTCAGGCGCGCCGCGTCGCGCTCAGGGATTGAGAAGCCGCAGCGCCTGTTCATGCAGGCGCGCGTCGCCGGCGGCGATGATCGCGCCGCCCTTGGCGGCGGGGCCGCCGTCCCAGGCGGTGACGATTCCGCCGGCGCCTTGCACGATGGGAATGAGCGCGACGATGTCGAAGGGCTTCAGTCCGCTTTCGATCACAAGATCCACATGGCCGGCCGCGAGCATGCAATAGGAATAGCAATCGCCGCCATAGCGCGACAGGCGCACCTGCTTTTCGACGCGGCGGAACGGCTCCAGCGTGCCTTCCACGAGCAGGTCGGGATGGGTCGTCATCAGCACCGCTTCGTCAAGCGCGGCGCAGCGGCGCACATGCAGCCGACGTTCGGATTTCGCGCCATGGGCGTCGAGGCCGCGCCAGTTCGCAGCCGCGCCGTCGCCCACGAACGTCTCGCGCGTGAAGGGCTGATGCATCATGCCGTAGCAGGGGGCGCCTTTGTGCGTGAGGCCGATCAGCGTGCCCCATGTGGGCATGCCTGAGATGAAGCTCTTGGTGCCGTCGATGGGGTCAAGCACCCAGACATATTCAGCGTCGGGCGCGTGGTCGCCGAATTCTTCGCCGATGATTCCGTGGCCCGGAAAATCGCGCGCTATGAGCCGTCGCATCGCGACCTCCGCGGCGCGGTCCGCCTCGGTGACGGGATCGAACGCGCCGCCCTTGTTCTTGTCCTGCGCGGCGAGCGCGGTGCGGAAGAAGGGCAGTATCGCCTCGCCCGACACGCGCGCGAGTTCATCCACGAATGCGGCGAAATCAACGGGTTTCATTCGGCTCACGTTCCGGTAATGTGGCCGGCCTGCGCCGGATGCCCGATCCATACATGAGGCCGGGCGCGCAGGCGAGGGCGGTTGCGTGAGAGCGCCCGAGCGATGGCGAATAAAGATGGCGCGACGGGGCGCGAATCCCGTGGTTGAGGCAGGGAGCAGACGAACTGAGCGAGCGCAGCAAGGGGGGCGGGCTTGCGTCCATGGACGCGGTCGTGCTCGTGGGGGTTCTCACCCTCGCCTATATGATCAGCCAGTTCTTTCGCAATTCGATCGGCGTGATCGGTCCCGACCTCGCCCGCGAGTTCGACCTCGACGCGCGCGCGCTGAGCCTGCTGGCCTCGATCTTTTTCCTCTCCTTCGCCGCGGTCCAGATTCCCCTCGGCATGGCGATCGATCGGTTCGGCGCGCGCGCGGCGATGCTCGCCACCTCCGGCGTGATGATCCTCGGCACGCTCTATTTCGCCTATGCGCGCGACTATGTGGACCTTGTGAGCGCGCGGCTTGTGATCGGGCTTGGATGTTCGAGCTTTCTGATGGCGCCGCTAGCGATCTACGCGGCGCGCTTCCCCGCGCGCCAGTTCGCCACGATCACGGGCCTGAATGTGGGCGGCGGCAATTTCGGCAGTCTCGCCGCCACCGCGCCGCTCGCTTTCGCGGCGGTGACGATCGGCTGGCGCAACGCCTTTCTCGTGGTCTGCGCGGTCGCGGTTCTGGCGACGCTTCTCGTCTATCTGCTCGTGCGCGAGAACGAGGCGGCGCGCGCCGCGCGGCTTGAGCGGGCGGAAAGCGCGGGCGAGCTTGCGCGCGGCGTTGCGGCGGCGACGCGGGTCGAGGGCTTCTGGATCATTTTCCTGATGCAGCTGACGACCTATCCCGCCTTCGCGGCCGTGCTCGGCCTGTGGAGCGGGCCCTGGCTCGCTCATGTCTACGGCATGCCTGTGGAGGCGCGCGGCGGCTATCTCTTCGCCATGGTGGTGGCGCAGATCGCCGGCCTGTTCTTCTGGGGCGCCACCGACCGCTTTTTCGGCAGCTACAAGATCCCCGCCCTGATCGGCGCGGGTCTGTCGGCCACGCTGCTTGCGCTGGCCGCTCTCGCGCGCGTGCCCGAGGGGCTCGTCCTGCCGTTCATGATCGCGATCGGCTTTTCCTTCGGCTTCTCGCCCCTGCTGACGGCGCACAGCAAGTCGCTGTTTCCCGCCCGGCTGATCGGGCGCGGCCTGTCGCTGACCAATATCGCGGCCATCGGCGGGGTCTTCCTGCAGCAGATCGCCACCGGGTGGCTGATCGGCCTGTTCCCGACGGAGACGATCGAGGGCGCGCGGGTCTATCCGGCGGAGGCCTATCGGGCCATGTATGGCTTCCTGGCGGCTGAGATCGGGCTGGCGATGCTCGTCTACAGCCGCATCCGTGATCCCCACCCCAGCAAGAGCGCCTGAAAACAAAAGGATTTTCAGGAAAAATGCGCCAAGGCGCCGCAGGTGCGGAAAAAGCGCTTGCTTTTTGTGCGGTGCAATAGCATATTGACTCTGCGCGACGGCCTTGCCGTCGCCGATGCCCTCCTTGGGCGTTTCCTCCCTAGACTTGGGGCCGCTTGCTCTGCAGGCGGCCTCCTTCCTTTTTGGGCGGGCCTTTCCCTGATCCATGCGGCGGCGTCGCGCCGTCAAACTTAAGCGGATGCTTTGCGCGCGCGCGTCACTCGGCAGCGGCTGCGCGCGCCTGCGCCTGCGCCTTGGCCTGCGCAAGGGCGGCGAGATCGCCCACCACCCGCGCCAGATCCCGCGCCAGGTTGGCGAAGCCGGCGGTCTTTTCGATGCGCCGCTCGTCCATGTAGAGCGCGCGACTCACTTCGATCTGCAGCGCGTCGCAGGCGCGCGCGGACGCGCCGAAATGTTCGGTGATGTAGCCGCCCGCATAGGGCTTGTTTCGCTGGACGCGATAGCCGAGCGCGCGCAGCGAGGCCTCAACGCAATCGGAGAAGTCTGGATCGCAGCTGCCGCCGTAGCGGTCGCCGATCACCACGTCCGCGCGGTTGCGCTCGAAGCCCGTCTGCGCCGGCGTCGGCATGGAATGGCAATCAAGAAGCACCGCGAGGCCGTGGCGCGTGCGCGCGCGTGCGATGAGTTCGCCGAGCGCGCGATGATAGGGCTTGTAGAAACATTCGATCCGCTCCAGCGCATCGGCGAGCGCGATCGGGCCGTGATGGATTTCGAGGCCTTCGCTGACGATGCGCGGAATCGTGCCGAGCCCTGCGGCCACGCGCATCGACGCTGTGTTGGCGAAAGCGGGCAGGGGCTGGGCGAACATGCGCGGGTCGAGTTCGTAGGGCTCGCGGTTCACGTCAACATAGGCGCGGGGAAACAGCGCCTTGATCATCGGCGCGCCATGATCGACGCAGGCGGCGAACAATTCGTCGACGAAGGCGTCCTCCGAACGACGCAGCGTCATTGCAGACAGGCGCGAGGCGGCGACGAAAGCTGCGGGATAGCGTGCGCCCGAATGGGGCGATGAGAGCACAAGCGGCCCGAACCCCGCCGCCGGCTCCACGACGGCGAAGGGCGCGTCCTCGGGGACGGCGCAGGGTTCAGGGGGCTGGGGGCGAGTCACGCTGGGCTCCTTCTGCGTCATCATGGCGCGTCGGGCCTGCGCTGTCGAGCGCGGCGCAGGCGAAAGCGCCTCTTAAGTTCAAGTTACGTAACGTCGCCTTAATGAGCGCGCGTCGTCGCGCGGGTCTTTCACGTGTCGTTAAACAAGTGGGCGCTTTATGGTCCGGTTCGCCGCGGCCGCGGCCTGAGTGAGTCAGTCAAAACCGGTGTTTCCTCTATGAGAATTCTGCTCGCGGAAGACGATAACGACATGCGCCGCTTTCTGGTGAAGGCGCTTGAGAACGCGGGTTATGACGTCGCCTCCTTCGATAACGGCATGTCGGCCTACAACCGGCTTCGCGAAGAGCCTTTCGAACTCCTGCTCACCGACATCGTGATGCCGGAGATGGACGGGATCGAACTGGCGCGCCGCGCCACCGAGCTCGATCCCGACATCAAGGTGATGTTCATCACAGGCTTCGCCGCTGTGGCGCTCAATCCCGACAACAACGCGCCCAAGGAGGCGAAAGTCCTCTCGAAGCCCTTCCACCTGCGCGACCTCGTGAACGAGGTGCAGCGCATGCTGGCGGCGTGAGGGGCGGGCGTTTTCCGCCTTGCGCGGGCGGCGCCGAACCCTTATAGCAGCCCCATTCCGCAGGCGGTCCTCCGCCAAATCCGGACGCTGGACCGGGCGCGTAGCTCAGCGGGAGAGCACTTCCTTGACATGGAAGGGGTCACAGGTTCGATCCCTGTCGCGCCCACCAGTTTCCCAAATCCCCCCGCGCCGTCCTTTCGCGCCTCACGCCGCGCCCGCGCGCCGGTCCAAGAAACCTGTCCAAGAAACCCGTTCAAGAAACCCGCTCACGAAGCCCGCTGGACGAAGCGCAAGCGCAGGCGCTAGCCTGCCGCCAAAGACAAGGCGCCGCAGTCGCCCCGAGGAACACGCCAATGGATAACGAACTCGGCTATCTCGATGTTCTCGCCGCGCGCAAGGCGTTCGCCGAAGGGCGGAACGTGACGGAGGTTCTGCGTCGCCAGAAGAACGTGACGTCGAACACGCCCGACATCATCGAAGCCGCGTATGAATTGCAGGCGGGCTCCTATATCGATTATCTCGAGCGCAATCCCGGCCCCACGCTGACATATGCGGCGGAGGCCGCCGCCCTGCTCGACGCGCATGTCGCCCCTGGCGCCAGCCTGCTTGACGTGGGCTCCGGCGAGCTGACGACATTGTCGCTCATCGTAGGAAAGCTCACGCGAAAGCCTGCGCGCCTGTATCGCGGCTTGTCCTATGCGCGCGCGCATATGGGCGCGGATTTCGACAAGCTCACCGCCTTCGTCGCGGACATGAGCCACACGCCGCTGGGCGACAAGAGCGTGGACGTGACGACCTCAAGCCATGCGCTCGAGCCCAATGGCGAACGCCTGCCCGAACTGCTTGCGGAATTGTTCCGCGTCACGGCGGACAAGCTCGTCCTGTTCGAGCCCTGCCACGAGATCGCCTCGCCGGAAGGGCAGGCGCGCATGGAGCGGCTGGGCTATATACGCGGCATGGAGGAGGCGGTCGTCCGGCTTGGCGGAACGCTGCTGTCGCGCACCACGATCCGCAATCCCGTCAATCCGCTCAATCCGACCGCCTGTTTCGTCATCAAGCCGCCGGGCGCGGCGCCGGTGCGCCGGCCGGCGGGCGGGGAGGGGTTCTGCGCGCCGGGCTCCAACCATCCGCTTGAGCGCATCGACGACTTTTACTTCTCCAACGAGACCGGCCTGTGCTTCCCGGTGCTGAAGTCGATCCCGCTTCTCAAGCGCAAATGCGCGATCATGGCCTCAGCCCTGTGCTCATCGCCCTAGGCCCGGGTAGCGCTCACCGTAAATCTACTATATAATACCCAGAAGAACTCCGGATGCGTTTTCGCAGAAGCGGACGCCGGGGCTCCATGGGAGGTCTCTATGGGCGTGGATTCTCACCTTCACAATTCCCCCGGCGCCGCGATTTCGAAGCGGGCCCTTGTCGCCGGCGTGTTGTTCGCCATCGGGCTGGCCTCCCTTGTCCTGCCCTTCCTGGCCCTCGCCGGGCTGGCGCCCTCGGCCTTCCTCGCGCGCTCGCATCAGCTCGTCGTCGCCCATGGCGCCTTCGCCGTGACGCTCGCCTTCGCCTATGGCGGCGGCTACCGGCCCGCGCGCGCTTTCGCCACGGTCTATCTCATCGCCTTCGCCATTCTCTCGGCGGATGTGCTTCTGGGCTTCGGGATCGACATTGACGAGCGCGAGCTGGCGGCAAGCCTTGCGCCAGGCCTTGTCGCGGCGCTCGTCTGCGCGGCGGCCGCGGCCGCCTTCAACCTGTTCTCCGACGACGTGAAGCGCGCCTTCTCCCTGCGCCGCTGACGCACAAGGGGCGGCCGCCTCAGATGTCGCGGCCGTCCACTTTCGGCGCGAGCCTGTCGGCCATGCCCTGCACGTCCGGCTGCTGGGGATGCAGGGCCAACGACCGGCGCAGCGCGTCAAGCGCGCGCTTGTCGAAGCCTGCGCCCAGCATGATCGTGCCCAGATCGCTCATCGCCCCGAAATGACGCGGCTCCAGAGCCAGCGCATGGCCGAGATCCTCCACCGCGCCGCCGCGGTCGCCAGCGAGGAAACGCGCGGCCGCGCGGGTGCGGAAGGCCTCCGCCCATGCGGGCTCCAGCGCGATGATGCGGTCGAGCAGATCCCAGGCGATTCCCGCCTCTTTCGGATTGAGCGCGCTGCGGGCGCGCTCCATGAGCAGGTCGGCCGTGTCGGAGCCTGATTTCAGCCAGACGCGCTCGATGGCGCCGGCGATGCCTGCCCCTTCCTCCGCCGAGCGGGCGGCGGCGAGGCGCTCGAACAGGGCGTCGAGCGCGCGGGCGCGCACGCCCGGCCGGTCCACCGCCGTCAGCGGGATCGAGGGCGTCCCGCGGGGATCGGCGCTCTGGGCGAAGGCGGCGCCGGAGGGGGGAAGAAGGCCGCAGAACAGGCCCGCCAGCCCCATCAGGGCGGCGGCGGAACGGCGGGCGCGGGTGACGGCGCGAGCGGACATGCCGCCAATCTAGGGCCGCCCTGCGGACGCGTCAAAGCGGTGGGCCGCAAACGACAAAACCCCGGCCGCGAGGCCGGGGTCTTTAAACCGTCGCAAACGACGTCAGATCAGCCCTGACGCGCCTTGAAGCGCTTCTGGACCTTGTTGATGATGTAGACGCGGCCCTTGCGGCGGACCAGCTGGTTCGCGCGGTGGCGCGAGCGCAGCGACTTGAGCGAATTGCGGACCTTCATCTCTAACCCCGGAGGTGATGGAAGCTTCAGCGGGGCGAGCCCTCGGCCGAACGTGGCGCTCCTATGCCCCATTTCCGCGCCGGGATCAATGCCCTCCCGGCGCCTGCGGGCGGCCCGGGCGCGGAAAGCGCACAGGGAAGGCCGGGCCGGGCGCATTTGACACGGGCTTTCGCCCTCGGCAGCTTCCCGGCCCCGCAACCTTCCCCGCCCGCTGGGCCCAGGACCCGCCATGACCCTTCCCCAACCGCAGGCCCGCCTCGCCGCCCAGATCGCCCAGGCCCGCCGGGCGGGCGCCCCTTTCGCCCCGGGCCCCGATCTCGAGCTGACGGCGCTTTCCCAGGCCTATGAGACGCAGGCGGAGGTCGCCCGGCTTCTGGGCGCGCGGCCTGCGGGATGGAAGGTCGGCTTCGCGCCGCGCGAGGTTGAGGGCGGCCCCCCTTGGGCCGCGCCGATCCTTGATTGCGACATGCGCGAAAACGGCGGCGTGCATCGCATGGCGCCGGGCGGGCTCGTGAAGATCGAGGCGGAGCTTGGAATTCTTTTCGCGCGCGATCTGACGCCGCAGGGCCGCGCGCTTTCTCGCGACGACGTGCTGGATGCGATCGGCGAGGTCTTCGTCGGCATCGAACTCATCATCAGCCGTTTCGTCGATCCCGCGCAGACCGGGTTCGTCACGCGCGTCGGCGATTCCTTCAGCAATGGCGCCTACGCCATCGGCGCGCGTTCGCGCGACGTGCGCGCGCTTGATCTTGCGGGCCTGCATTGCAGGCTCGTGGTCGGCGGCGAGCTGCGCAACGATCGCAGGGGCGGACATTCGGACGGCGATCCGCTCGTGCCTGTCGTCGCCTGGGCGAATGCGCAGGTCGATCGACTGGGCGGCTTGCGCGCGGGCCAGTTCCTCTCCACCGGCACGCTGAACGAACCCGTGCTCGTGCAGGCGCCGCTCGCAGCGCCGGTGTTGATCGAGGCCAGTCTCGGCGGCGTCGGCGAAGCGCGCCTCACGCTGGCGTGAAGCGGCTTACTTCTCGGCGGCGGTGAAGGCGATGCGCAGCATGTTGGTCGCGCCCGGCGTGCCGAACGGCAGGCCAGCGACCACGACGATGCGGTCGCCTTCCTTCGAGAAGGCCTCGCGATTGGCGAATTTGCCGGCGCGCTTGGCCATGTCCTCGACGTCGCTTGCGTCCTTGGTGACGATGGGGTGCACGCCCCACACGAGCGTGAGGCGGCGCGCGGTGTCGCGGTTGGGCGTGAGCGCGAGAACCGGCGGCTTGGGACGCTCGCGCGCGATGCGATAGGCGGTGGAGCCCGAGGAGGTCCATGCGCAGATCGCCTTCAGGTCGAGCGTTTCGGCGACGCTGCGCGCAGCGTCCGCGATGGCGTCGGCGCCCGTCGCCTCCGGCGCGGTGCGCTGGGAATCGATGATCGCGCGGTAGTTGGGATCGTTCTCGGTCTCGGTTGCGATGTCGTTCATCGTCCGCACCGCTTCGACCGGATATTGGCCGGCCGCGCTTTCCGCCGACAGCATCACTGCGTCCGCGCCCTCATAGACGGCGGTGGCGACGTCGGAGACTTCCGCGCGCGTGGGCACGGGTGAGGAGATCATGCTCTCCAGCATTTGCGTTGCGACGACGACGGGCTTGCCGAGCCGGCGCGCCATGCGCGTGATGCGCTTTTGCAGGCCGGGCACTTTCTCCACCGGCATCTCCACGCCGAGGTCGCCGCGCGCCACCATCAGCGCATCGGAGATTTCGACGATCTCGTCGAGGCGCGCGATGGCCTGCGGCTTTTCGATTTTGGCGAGCACGCCTGCGCGCCCGCGCGCGATCTTCTTCACCTCCGCGATGTCCTCGGGCCGCTGCACGAAGGAGACCGCGATCCAGTCCACGCCTGCGGCGAGGGCGGCGTCGAGATCGGCGCGGTCCTTGTCGGTCATGGCGGAGACCGGCAGCACGGTGTCGGGCAGGCTCACGCCTTTGCGGTTCGACACCTTGCCTGCGACGTCCACTTTCGCGATCGCGCGCTGCGCGTTCGCCTCAAGCACGTGGAGGCGCACCTTGCCGTCGTCGACGAGCACGACGTGGCCGGGTTCAAGCGCGCGCAGGATCTCAGGGTGTGGCAGGCGCACGCGCGTGGAATCGCCGGGCGCGGGATCGCTGTCGAGAATGAACGTCGCGTCGCGCTCCAGCGTCACGGGCCCGTCGCGGAATTCGCCCAGGCGCAGTTTGGGGCCTTGCAGATCGGCGAGAACGCCAATCGAGCGATGGTGCTTCTTCTCGATCGCGCGGATCGTCTCCACGCGCTCGCGCAGCACCTCATGCGTCGAATGGCTCATGTTGATGCGGAAGACGTCCGCGCCCGCAAGGAAGAGTTTCTCCACCATCGCGGGGTCCTGGGAGGCGGGCCCAAGCGTGGCGAGGATCTTTACGCGTCTATGCCGTCTCATCTGCCCTCGTCATCTTGGACCTTGCGGCTGGTTCGCATCCGTCAATTGCACGGTCCAGTTCTTGGCGTCCTTGCCGGTGTCCACTTCAAAGAAGCCCGTGCGATCGTATCCGCGCACGAGGCAGTTTTCGCGTCCCTCGATGCGGAATTCGCGGTCGCGGGTGCACATGAAGGCCTTGCCCTTCCATTCGCCGCCGCGCTCATCCATCGCGTAGACGTAGTAATATTGCGCGGCGAGCGGGCCGCGCAGCAGCGTCTCGCAGGCGCCGCTCTTGAGGTTCCACCAGCCTTCCGTCACCCAGCCCTTGCCGTCGGTGTAGGAGAGCGCGACGCTCACGCGGCTGGTGGCGTTGTTGCACAGGCGCAGGTCCGCGCGCGCGGATTCGGCGGTCAGAAGGCCGCCCGTCAGCGCGGCTAGGAACGTCGCGCGACGTAAAGTCATTCGTCTGAAACCAGCGTTTTGCATCGGGATCAAATCGGCTCGGTCGGCAAATGTGCGAATCGCCGCAAACGGCGCAACGCCGCATTGATCGGAGCGCGGGGCGCCCCTGTCAACGCAGGCGCTCTTTTAGCGGGCCAGTCTGGCGGGACCATGACAGCCGCCAGCCTCGCCGCTAATCTGCGCGCGTGCAAGCCGAACCCGATTCCTCAGCCAGTTCCCGCGCCGATTTCGCCCCCCTCGAATCCGTCCCCGGACGGATGGATGCGGGCGTGATGTTTCTTTGCGACCACGCCTCCAACGCGCTGCCCCCCGCCTATGGCGACCTTGGTCTGCCGGCGGGCGCGCTTGAGCGCCACATCGGCTACGACATCGGGGCGGCGGGGGTGACGCGGGCGCTGGCGGCGCAGTTCAGCGCGCCGGCCTTGCTCACGCGCTTCACCCGCCTGCTGATCGACTCGAATCGCGGCGCGGACGATCCCACGCTCGTGATGAAGCTCTCCGACGGTGCGATCGTGCCCGGCAACGCGGGCGCGGACGCGCAGGAGGTCGCGCGGCGCCGGCGTCTGTTCTGGGCGCCCTATCGCGATGCAGCGGCGCGGCTTGCGCAGGAGATGCAGGCGCAGGGTCCGGTTCCCGCGGTGGTCTCCCTCCATTCCTTCACGCCGGTGTGGCGCGGGGCGCCGCGGCCCTGGCGCGTCGGCCTGTTGTGGGACCTCGACGCGCGCATGGCGCAGCCCTTGCTCGAGGGGCTCGAGGCGGCGGGGCTTGGGCCTGTGGGCGACAATGAGCCCTATGACGGCGCGCTCAAGGGCGACACGCTCTACGACCTCGCCACCGCGCGCGGCCTGCCCCATGTGCTGATCGAGCTGCGGCAGGATCTGATCGCCGACGCGGGCGGCCAGGCGGAATGGGCGCGGATCGTCGGCGACGCGCTCGCCCCTGTGCTGGCGCTCCCGCAATGCCATATGATCGCCCATCACGGCAGCCGCGCGGGCGCGCGCGGCCAGCGCCCGAGCCTGAGGAGACCGGCATGAACATCGACGCCAAGACCCAGACCGAACTCGAAGCGGCCGCCTTCCGTCGGCTGCTGAACCATCTGCGCAATCGCCCCGAAGTGCAGAACATCGACCTGATGAATCTCGCCGGCTTCTGCCGCAATTGCCTGTCGAACTGGCTCAAGGACGCCGCCGACGAGCGCGGCCTGGGGCTTGAGAAGGAGGCGCTGCGCACCTTCGTCTACGGCATGCCCTATGAGGAGTGGAAGGCGAAGCACCAGAGCGCGGCCACGCCCGAGCAGATGAAGGCCTTCGCCCAGACGCCCGCAGGGCAGGGCAAGCACGGCTGAGGGGCGCGATCCGGCCTCGCCGGGCCCAGCCGGGCCTTCGCAGCCTGCGCGCGAAACGCAAGCCTTTTCTGGGCGCGCCCGGCGCCCGGGTCTGGATAATGGGGATTAAGGGGCGGGCTTGATTGACCCGCGCCCGCCGGCGCCGCAAGCCTTCGGGATCGACGAGGGCGCGTCTCCGCCGCCGCGCGGCGGATGTCCCGCCCCCGCTCCCCCAGCTCCAGCCCGGGTCAAAGCCATGGATTCCGCCACCGTCAACGCCTCGCACCTGCGCGCCTTCATCGAGCGCATCGAGAAGCTCGAAGAGGAGAAGCGGGCGATCGCGGACGACATCAAGGACGTCTATGCGGAGGCGAAGGGCAACGGCTTCGACTCCAAGATCATCCGCAAGATCGTCTCCATGCGCCGCATGGATCGTCAGAAGCGCATCGAGGAGGAAGAGATGCTCGATCTCTACCTCACCGCGCTCGGCATGGTGGAGTAAGGGCCCGGTCGGGCCCCGTCATCGTCACAGGGGCAGCGGCAACAGGCCCGCCTCGCCGGTCTCAAGCCCGAACAAAAGCCGCTTGCCGGGCGCGTCCCACGCGAGCGCGGACACGATTGGCTTGGCGCGCGCCGGCGCGGTCTCGTTTTCGTCGAGCCCCTTGCGCACCAGAAGCTCCGCGCCGTCGGCGATGCGCGAGAACAGGATCCATCCATCCTCATAGCCGATGGCGATCACCGGCCCCGTCGGGTGAAAGGCTACGCGCGAGACCTTGTTGGGCCGCACGCCGCATTCGCGCGGCGGCTTGCCCATGGGCCCGTCCTTGGTCTGGAACGGCCAGACCACGCAGGCGTCGGCGCCGGACGTGGCGAGCCATTGCCCGTCGCTGGAGAATGAGAAGGAGCGCGTCTTGCCGGGATAGCCGGTCATGCGCATGTCCTTCTTGTCGGCGATGCGCCAGCCGTGCAGCGCGTTCTCCTGCATGGCGGTGACGCAGAAGGCGCCGTCGGGCGAAATGGCGAGATCGAGGTGCGAGCCCTGCCATTTGAGCGTGTCGGGCGTGCCCGCCACATTGGGAAACCAGAGGCTCACGCCATTGTAGTGCGACATGGCGAGGCGGTAGCCCTTGGGCAGGAAGGCGAGGCCGCGCACGCTGGAGGGCGCCTCGAAATTCTTGACGACGCCCTTGGGGTCGCGCGCGCGCACCTGTTTGCCGGCGGACCATGCGATCGAACCGTCCGCGCGCAGCGCGAGCGCGTCGATCCATCTGCCTTTCTCGTCGCCGATCTCGACCATGGTCCCGTCGGGGCGCGTCTCCACCACGCGCCCGTCGTCGCCGCCGGTCACGATGCGCTCGCCGTCGATCTGCGCGAGCAGGATCGCGGCGTCGGGATGGGGCGTGACGCGCGTTCCCGTATCGACGAACAGCACGCCGCCGTCTGCGAGCGCAAGGGCGGGCGCGCCGCCGGGAAAGCCGGCCGCGACGACCTCCGCGCCGGCGTGGAAAGAGCGGACGGAGGCGGTCAGCGAGGAATCATACGCGCCGCCGAACGGGTTCTGCTCGGCCATCTTACGCCTTCTTCTCCACCGCGCAGGCCATGAAGCCGGAGCGCAGCTCCTCTTCCTTCAGGTTGCGGCCGATGAAGACGATCTTCGACTCGCGTTTCTCGTCGGCGCGCCATTCGCGCTGCAGGTCGCCGTCGAGGATCATGTGCACGCCCTGAAAGACGAAGCGCTTGTCCTCGCCCTTGAAGGCGAGGATGCCCTTGGAGCGCAGGATGTTCGGCCCCTCGCGCTGCGCGATGAGATTGATCCACGGCATGAAGCGCGCAGGGTCCACCTCGCCGTCGATGCGGAAGGAGACCGATTGCATCTCCTCGTCGTGATAGGCCTTCAGCCCGTGGCCGTGGTGATGGTGGTCATGGCCGTGATGGTGATCGTGGCCGTGATGATCGTGATCGTGGTGGTCGTGGTCGTCCACCTGGAGGAATTGCGGCTCGATTTCGAGGATGCGGTCGAGATCGAAGGCGTTGCGGCCGAGCACCGCGTCGAGCGGCACCTGACATTTCGTCGTCTTGTGCAGTTTCGCGTAAGGATTGATGCCGCGGATGCGCGCCTCGACCTCGCGCAGCTCTTCCTCGCTGACGAGATCCTGCTTGTTGAGGATGATGACGTCGGCGAAGGCGATCTGGTTCTTGGCTTCCGGCGCGTCGCGCAGGCGGTCCGAGAGCCATTTGGCGTCCGCCACCGTCACCACCGCGTCGAGCCGCGCCTGATCCTGCACGTCCTGATCGACGAAGAATGTCTGGGCGACGGGCGCGGGATCGGCGAGGCCGGTCGTCTCGACGATGATCGCGTCGAACTTGCCGCGCCGCTTCATCAGCCCTTCGATGATGCGGATGAGGTCGCCGCGCACGGTGCAGCAGATGCAGCCGTTGTTCATCTCGAACACTTCCTCGTCGGCGCCCACCACGAGGTCGTTGTCGATGCCGATCTCGCCGAATTCGTTCACGATCACCGCGAAGCGATGGCCGTGGTCCTCGGAGAGGATGCGGTTGAGAAGCGTCGTCTTGCCGGCGCCCAGATAGCCTGTGAGCACGGTGACGGGAATCTTATCGGCCATGTCTTACTCCAACGCGCATGCGCGTATGCCTGAACCATTTCCGCAGAGGCGCCGGCGAGGCCGCGCCCGCCGGCTCGCGAGAGGGGCGCTCCATGTCTAACCTACTTATGGCGCGCGCCGCATAAATCACAGGCGCTTCATAGACCGGCGATGCCGCGAAATCAAAGCGCGCGGCTTGCGCGAAAACGCCCCCGCGCGTCGCAGGCTAATCGGCCAGCGCCCGGGTCAGCTCCCTTATATTGTGGCGGACCATGTCGATGTAAGTCCCCGCGGGGCCGCCGGGCGGGGAAAGCTGGTCGGAATAGAGCGCGCCGCCCAGTTTGGCGCCGGTCTCCTGCGCGATCCGGGCCGAGAGGCGCGGGTCGCTGATCGACTCGGCGAAGACCGCGGGCGCCTTCTCCTGCCGCACCAGCCGGATGATGCGCGCGACGTCCTGCGCTGAGGCGCCGCTTTCGGTGGAGACGCCCTGCGGCGCGATGAAGCGCACGCCATAGGCGGCTTCGAAATAAGCGAACGCCTCGTGGGTCGTCACGATCTTGCGGCGCGCCGGGGGGATGGCGGCGACCGCCGTCTTGACCTCGGCCTCGAGCGCGTCGAGCTTGCCCAGATAGGCGGCGGCGTTCGCCTCATAGGCCGCGCGGCCCTGCGGATCGGCTGCGATCAGGCCATCGCGGATGTTGGCGACGTAGATTTTCACGTTCGCCACTGACTGCCAGGCGTGCGGATCGACGGCGCCATGCGCATGTCCGTGGCCATGTCCGTGTCCGTGCGCATGGCCCTTCTCGCCAGGGCGCAAGGGCTTTACGCCTTTCGAAGCGACGATCACGCGCGCCTTCGATTGCGCGCTTTTCGCGAGCCGGTCGATCCAGCCCTCGAAGCCCAGTCCGTTCACGATCACGAGGTTCGCGCCGGCCAGCGTTTTCGCGTCGGCGGGCGTGGGGGAATAGACATGGGCGTCGGCGCCGGGCCCTACGAGGACGCTCACCTGCGCGCGCTCGCCTGCGACCTGCGCGGCGAGGTCGCCGAGAATGGAGAACGTGGCGACGACGCGCGTTTTCGCGCCCGCGTCCTGCTGGGCGTGCGCGGTTTGCGCAAACGCAAGGGCGGGGGCGAGGACGAGCGCAATATGCAGGGCTCTGAGAAATACGTTCGACACGGATTTGTCCTCGGGCGTCAGGCTTCGAGATGGCGTCGCGGCGCAAGCCGGCGCAAATATCCGCCGCTGCGTCCGAACACGAGGGAGAGCGCGTGCCATGCGCCTGCGGTGAGCACCACAAGCGGGCCGGGCGGCAGGTTCATGTGATAGGACAGGATCAGCCCGGCGGCGGAGGCGAGCGCGCCCGTCGCCATGGCGAGCAGGGTCATGCGCGTGACGTCCGTCGTCCACAGGCGTGCAGACGCCGCCGGAAGGATCATCACGCCCACCGCCAGCAAGGTGCCGAGCGCGTGGAAGCCGGCGACGAGATTGAGCACGACGAGGCTGAGGAAAGCCATGGTCGCAGGCCCGCCCGCGCGGCTGACCGAGGCGAGAAAGCCCGGATCCAGAGTCTCCAGCGCCAGCGGCCGATAGATGAGCGCCAGCGCCAGAAGCGTGATCGTGGAGGCGGCGGCGAGGAACAGCAGCGTCGCCTCGTCGAGCGCGAGCACATTGCCGAACAACACGTGGAACAGATCCACCGTCGATCCGCCGGCGGAGAGAATGGTCACGCCGAGCGCCAGCGACACGAGATAGAACGCTGCGAGAGACGCATCCTCGCGCAGGCTCGTCACGCGCGCCACAAGCCCCGCCAGCAAGACGACCGACAGGCCCGCGGCCACGCCGCCGAGCGTCATCGCCGGCAGGGACAGGCCCGAAACCAGATAGCCGATCGCCGCGCCGGGCAGGATCGCGTGGCCGATCGCGTCGCCGGTGAGGCTCATCCGCCGCAGCAGCAGGAACACGCCGAGCGGCGCGCCGGCTATGGCGAGCGCGCAGGCGCCCACGAGCGCGCGGCGCATGAATTCGAATTCAAGGAACGGCGCTATGACCGCGTCATACATAGCGGCGTCCTGCATGATGGCGCGTTCCGGAAGCGGCGCGTGCGTCCTTGCTCATGCGGCGCGCTCGCATTCATGCGCCTGCCGGTCGAAAGCCTCCACCATGCGCCGCGCGGCGAGGAGGTTTTCGGGCGCGAGCGCCTGCGCCGTGTCGCCCCAGGCGATCATCTCGCGGGCGAGCAGCAGCGTTTGCGGAAACACCCGGCGCACCAGCGTGAAATCGTGCGAGACGACGATGATCGTGCGGCCTTCGTCGCGCCAGCGCGCGACCATGTCCAGCAATTCGCCCACGGTGCGCTCGTCCACCGCGTTGAAAGGCTCGTCCAGCAGAACGATGGGCGCATCCTGCAAGGAAAGCCGCGCGAAGAGCGCGCGCTGCAACTGCCCGCCTGACAACGAGCCGATGGGCCTGTCCTCGAAGCCGGTGAGGCCGACGGCGGCGATCGCCTCACGCACGCGCGCGCGCTGCGTCTTCGAGACGCCGCCGAACCAGCCGATGCGCCGCCACAGGCCCATGGCGACGCAATCGAACACGTCGATGGGGAAGGTGCGGTCCACGTCCGCGGCCTGCGGCAGATAGGCGAGGTCGCGCGGCGCGCAGGCGAGCAGCTCCACGCTCCCGCCCGCCGGCGGCACGGCGCCGACAAGCGCTTTCAGCAGCGTCGACTTACCGCCTCCGTTTGGACCGCAGATGGCGAGCAGCGCGCCTTGCGCGACCTCGCCCGTCAGGTGATGGACGACGGGATGTCCGTCGTATGACAAAGTGAGATCGTTCAGCCGCAGCGCGGGGGCGCGGCGCTGTGCGTGATCGTGCGGAGCCTGCGTTTCCATCGCGCTCATTGCAGCGCCCAGATGACGCCGGCCCACACCAGCGCGGACAGCGCGCAGGCGCCCGCGAGGCGCTGGGCGGCGGACATGCGCAGCAGCGAGAGCGCGCGTTCGGGAGCCGGCGCCGGCCCGCGCCCCGCCTCCCCGGCAGGGCGGTGGTCATGGGCGTGGTGATGATTATGGGCGTGATCATGGGCGTGACCATGATCGTGAGCATGATCGTGCGTGTGGCCCTGGGTCTGGCCCGATGAATGTGAATGCGGGCGCGCCTGAGCTTCGCGCGCCGACGCCGGTGACAGGCTCATGCTCCGCTCCTGTTACAATATAACATTGTACACGCGGGGGCGCGGGGCGCGCAAGGGGCCGCCCCGGCCTGGCGGGGCGCGATCCTGCCGGTCAGCCGCGCAGGGTGGCGAGCAGGGCCTGCATGTCGGCGGGGGGCTCGCTTTCGAACTCCATCCACTCGCCGGTGACGGGATGTTCGAAGCCGAGCCGCGCGGCGTGGAGCGCCTGGCGGCCGAGCGCCTCCAGCGCGGCGCGCGCCGGCTCGGACAGATGGGCCGCCTTGGTGCGGAAACCCGTGGCGTAGAGCGGGTCGCCCAGCAGCGGGTGGCCCACATGGGCCATATGCACGCGGATCTGGTGCGTCCTGCCGGTCTCGAGCCGGCAGGCCAGCAGGGCGGCGACAGGGGCGCCGTCCGCGCCCGCGAAACGCTCCTCCACCTCCCAATGGGTCACGGCCTCGCGGCCGCGCTGGGCGTTGACCACCGCCTGTTTCTCGCGATGGGACGGGTGGCGGCCGATGGGCGCGTCCACGCTGCCGCGCGCGCGGGCGGGCGCGCCCCAGACCACCGCGCGATATTCGCGCTCGAGCGGCAGGGTGAGGCCATGGTCGGCGAACAGGGCGGCGAGGCCCTGATGGGCGGCGTCGGTCTTGGCGACGACGAGCAGGCCGGTGGTGTCCTTGTCGATGCGGTGGACGATGCCCGGCCGCCGCACGCCGCCCACGCCGGAAAGCGAGTCCCCGCAATGGGCGATGAGCGCGTTCACGAGCGTGCCGCTCTCGTGGCCCGCCGCCGGATGCACCACGAGGCCCGCGGGCTTGTCGATGACAATCAGATGCGCGTCCTCATAGGCGACGGCGAGGGGGATGGCCTCGCCCTGCGGCTCGGCGGGCGCGGCTTCAGGAACCTCGACGCTCACGCGCTGGCCCGGCCGCACTTTCGTCTTGGGATCGCGCGCGAGGGCGTCGTCGATGCGCACGCGCCCGTCCTCGATCAGCCCTTGCAGGCGGGTGCGCGACAGGGCCTCGCCGGCCTCCTCCGCGCGGGCGGCCAGAAAACGGTCGAGCCGCAGGCCGGCGTCGGCCTCCTGCGCCTCATAGGCGCGGGTCCCCGCAGCGGGGGCGGCGCGCGGCGGGCGCGCGGGCGCGGCAGGCGCGGGCTCGGGCGCCTCCACGAATTCGTAATCGGCCTCGTCCCAGCCTCGCTGCTGGCGGTCTTTCGCGCGTCTGTTCATGGGCGCGTCCTTAGCATGTTTCGCGCATGCGTCGCCCATGGTTTGCGCGCGCGCCCGCGCCGTGTCAGGAGGCGTCATGAGCCAGTCGCCCGCCCGCGCGTCCTCGTCCGCTCCCGCCCGCCCGCGCGCCGCCGTCGTCGGGGCGGGTCCCGCCGGGCTCATGGCCGCGCAGGTTCTGGCGCAGACGGGGGCGCGGGTCGTCGTGTTCGAGCGCATGCCTTCGCCCGCGCGCAAGTTCCTGATGGCGGGGCGCGGCGGGCTCAACCTCACCCATAGCGAGCCGTTTGAGGATTTCCTCGCCCGTTACGGCGCGCAGGCGAGCCGGCTGCGGCCGGCGCTTGAAGCCTTCACGCCCGACGATCTGCGCGCCTTCAGCGCGGGGCTCGGCGAGGAGACGTTCGTGGGCACGAGCGGGCGCGTGTTTCCCAACAGCTTCAAGGCCTCTCCCTTGTTGCGCGCCTGGCTGCGCCGGCTTGAGGCGCAGGGCGTCTCCATGCGCCTGCGTTGCGCGCTGCGCGATGTGGAGACCGGCGCGCTGACGGTCGAAACCGCGCAGGGCGCGCGCGAACGCGTCGCCTGCGACGTCGTCGTTCTCGCGCTCGGCGGCGCCTCATGGCCGCGGCTCGGCGCCGATGGCGGATGGACGAAAGCGCTGCAGGACAAGGGGATCTCGATTGCGCCTTTCGCGCCCGCCAACAGCGGGGCGCTGATCGGCTGGTCGCAGCCGATGCTGCGTTTCGAGGGCGCGCCTTTGAAGAACGTCGCGCTGCGCGTGGGCGCGCGCAGTCTGCGCGGGGAATGCGTGATCGCGCGCGGCGGGCTTGAGGGCGGCGCGGTCTATGCGCTCTCGCGGGATCTGCGCGAGACGATCGCAGCCGATGGCGCAGCGCGTCTGCGCATCGATCTGCGGCCCGATATCGGCGAAGACGCGCTTGCGCGGCGCGTCCAGTCGCTTCTCGCTGCGCGCGCAGGGGAGTCGCTCTCCAATCTCTTGCGCAAGGCCTGCGGCCTGTCGCCGGCGGCCGCCGCGCTTGCGCGCGAAGCCGGCCCGATCCCGCGCGAGCCGCTCGCGATCGCGCGGCGCGTGAAGGACGCGGCCTTCGACGTGCGCGCCATGGACGGGCTCGCCCGCGCCATCTCCAGCGCTGGCGGGCTCGCCTGGGAGGAGACGGGGCCTGATCTCCAGCTTGTCAGAACGCCGGGGGTCTTCGTCGCCGGCGAGATGCTCGACTGGGAGGCGCCCACGGGCGGCTATCTGCTGCAGGCCTGTTTCGCCACCGGGGCCGCCGCCGGCCGTGGAGCGGCGCGGTATCTGGGCCTGTAAGGCGCTGCGTTCCCAGTTTTTGGAATTGCCCCGCGCGCGCCCGGCCGCTCTTTCCCCTTGGCGTAAACGTGCTAGGAAACGGCGACAGACTCGGGAGGAATCATGTCGGACCTTAGCCAGATCAAGGACGATCTCGTCACCGCCAACCGCATCCTGGCCTATCACCACGTGGTGGATTCCTTCGGCCATGTGTCGATCCGCCATCCGGACAATCCGAACCATTTCCTGATGTCGCGCGCGCGCGCTCCTAATTGCGTGGAGATCGGCGACATCATGGAGTTCAAGCACGACGGAACGGTCGTCGGCCACGAGCCCGGCAAGCCCTATTCGGAGCGCTTCATCCACGGCGCAGTCTATGAGGCGCGGCCTGACGTGATGGCGGTGGTGCACAATCACAGCCCGAACGTGGTGCCCTTCACCGTTCAGTCGAAGAAGAAGATGCGGCCCATCATGCATATGTGCGCGCCCATCGGCACCGACATCCCCACCTGGGACATCGCGCACAAATTCGGCGCGACGAACTTGCTCGTCACCTCCATTGAAATGGGCCGCGACCTTGCGGCGACGCTGGGCAAGCGCACCGTCGCGCTGATGCGCGGCCACGGCTCCGTCGTGGCGGGCAAGTCGCTGCGCGACGTGGTGTTCACCTCCGTCTATATGGAGATCAACGCCGACATGCTCATCAAGGCCTATCAGCTCGGCGAGGGCGAAGTGGTCGCGATGAGCGATGAGGAAGTCGCCAAGAACGCCGGCGGGCGCGCGGGCTTCACCTATGAGCGCGGCTGGGAGAACTGGTGCCGGCTCGTTGAGCGGCCCTATTACGCGATGGATTGGAACATGGGGCCGGGGTTCTCCAAGACCGACAAGTAAGCGGCGGACCTGAACGACGAGGCGGCCTGCGGCCGCCTCAAACACGAGAGGGGTAGGTCATGAAGGCGATGAAACTGATCGGTCTTGGTCTGGCCTTTGCGCTGATCGGCGCGGGCGCGCAGGCGCAGGGCAATTATCCCAACAAGCCCGTGAAGCTGATTTCGGACTCGGCCGCGGGAAGCTCCAACGACGTGACCATCCGCGTGCTGGCTGATCATTTCAGCCAATTGTGGGGCCAGCAGGTGCAGGTGCTTAATCATCCCGGCGCCGGCGGCGGCATTTCCGCGCGCGTGGCTGCGCAGGCCGAGCCTGACGGCTACACGCTTTACGTGCCGGCTTCCTCCACCTTCCTCGCGATCAAGGGCGCGCCGGGCGTGTCGCCCAACCTGCCGATCGAACTGCCGAAGGACTTTCTCCCCGTCGGGCTTCTCATGACGCAGCCGATGTTCATCGGCGTGTCGAAGACGCTCAATGTGAAGACGGTGCCGGAGCTGATCGAGCTCGCCAAGAAGCGGCCGGGCGAAATCTCCTTCGCCGCGACGGGCCGCGGCCGCGTCACGCATCTGACGATGGAATTGTTCCAGCAGATGGCCGGCGTGAAGCTCACCTTCGTGCCCTACACCGGCGGCCCTGCGGCTGCGATGAACGACGTGACCTCCGGGCGCGTGGGCATCGTGCTCGACGGCTATCCCGGCGTGGGCGGGGCGATCGACGGCGGGCTGATCCACGGGCTCGCCCATTCCGGCGACAAGCGTCTCACGGGTTTCGAATCCATGCCGACGGTGGCTGAAACGCTGCCGGGCTTCCGCTCCGGCGGCTGGAACGCGGTGCTCGCCCCGTTGGGCACGCCCGACGCCATCGTGCGCAAGGTGAGCGCCGATCTGATGACCGTGCAGAAGCGCCCGGAAATGCAGGAGCGCTATCGCCAGCTCGGCTCCTTCGTGGGCTTGCTGGGACCGCAGGAGCTGATCGAATTCGCCCGCGTCGAACAGGCCATGTGGCGCCCGATCCTGCAAAAGCTCGCCGACGAGGTCGAGCAGAAATGATGCGGCGGGCCGCGCGACAGCGCGGCCGTTGGCGTTCATTAG
>Ga0315903_10001036_pt1 | contig 41928 bp, 37 predicted proteins | sample LakEriMetagenome_7_FD_203524 | JGI IMG/M metagenome (GOLD analysis project Ga0315903, IMG submission 203524) | Freshwater fungal communities from buoy surface, Lake Erie, Ohio, United States - Buoy 2 MA119 | ecosystem: Environmental > Aquatic > Freshwater > Lake | place: USA: Lake Erie, Ohio... | reverse complement strand
CGTAGAGATTGGTGACTATCGCCACGCTGGGGACCGCTTCGAGATCGGCGATCTGATAGGAGGACAGTTCAAGCACGGTGTGGTCGCGGCCCGCCGGCTGGCCGAGCGGCGGCACGCCGACATTGCCGATCAGCGCGACGTCGCGCCCGGCGCCGCGCAGCAGATGATGAATCAGCCGCACGCTGGTGCTCTTGCCCTTTGTGCCGGTGACGGCGATCGTATGGGCGCCTGGGTTTTCTGCGAACCAGAGGTTCACGCCGGAGGTGAAGCGCACGCCTGCGGCTTTCGCCTGCGCGATCTCGGGCCGGTAGAGGCTGACGCCGGGGCTTTTCACCACCACGTCGAAATCGCCGCGGGCGAGCGCCTGCGTCGCCGCCGCGCCTGTGAGCGTCGCAACGCCGGCGGGGGCGTCAGCGATCGGCGCGTCGTCGAGGATCGTGATCTTCAGGGCGGGCTTGCGCGCGGCGAGCCAGGCGAGCGCCGCGCGGCCCTCGCGTCCAAAGCCCCAGATCGCCGCATGGCGCGCGTCGTCAAAGATAGTCATGGAGCATGGCTTCATAGCGTGGCGGCAGACGATGGTCGGGCGAGGGCGTCATCAGCGTGCGCCAGACCTGCGCAGGGTCGGGCATCAATGCGCGCACGCGGGGGTTGAGCGCGCGCACGATCGCCGCCTGCGCCCATTCGGGATCTTCCGCCAGCAGGGCGAGGGCTGCGCCGCTTTCGGCGAGCTCTCCCACGCATTCCCATGGCTTGTGGCCCGAGAGCCCCATCAATTCCTCATAGCCGGCGAGCTGGCTTTCGTCCTCCAGCATGTTCTTGCCGAACGCGGCCTCGATGCGCGCGCGCCCCATGGGCCGCGCCAGCATGAGGAAGGAGAAGCGGCACTTCGGGCAATCGCCGCACCAGCGCGCAGGCGGCGCGGCCGGATTGAGCTGAAAGGCGCGGTTGCAGGAGGTGAAGGCGCCGTCATAGCGCGTCTCGCGCGCCATCAGGCTTGCGATATGGGCCTCCGACAGCGGGCGCAGGAAGGAGAAGCACGCAAGGTCCGCGTGGACGCGGCTTTCGATCATGCGCGCGATGTCGCGCTCCGCCGCGGTGGTTTTGGAATATTGGTGGTTCACTTCGCGACCGTGCGCCACGAGATTGCCCTGATCGGCGGAGCGTTCGTTCGACAGGACGATCGCGTCGAACCCTTCCACGAAAGCGGCTGCGAGCGCGATGAAGCAGACGATCGCGGTGATCGGCACATGGCCGTTGAGGGCGCCCCGGCGATTGAGCTCGAACAGCAGCGGGTCGAGCTGGCGCTCGATGCGGGCGAAGGGCAGGCCGCTCGCCTGCGCGCAGTCAAGGATCGGCTTCTTGGGATTGACCGCAAAGAGCAGCATGGGTTCGCCGCCGCGCCGCAACGCCTCCACGCTCACGAGCGAATCCTTGCCGCCGCCGATCAGGACGGCGCTGCGGCGGGGCAGCGGCGCGCGCGAGGGCGAGGGCGCGCCGGCGCCGCTCGCGTCTTTTCGGCTCGCGTCTTTTAGGCTCGCATCTTGCGCATTGAGGAAGTCGATGCGCTGGGCGACGTCCACCCCGTTGCGCACGCCGAATTCGCCAAGCCCGTTCACATAGAGGCGTTGCAGAAAGGCGCGCAGCTCCGCATCAAGCGACGCGCTCTCCACGCGCAGGCGAGGCGGCAGCGACGTCTTGTAATAGCTCACGCCGGCGGCCAGATGCAGAAGCGAAAGGGCGGCCTCGAAGGGCGCGCGCAGGGGCGAGCCCGCGCCCGGCAGGGGCTTGTGGAAGACGATGGTCTCCGTGAAGGCGTGGGCGCCCAGCCGGTAGCGCAGCCGCGCGGCGCGGGCGGTCTCGTCGATCTCGACGCCGCCGAATGTGAAAACGTCCGCCTCGTCCGTCATCGCGCGCCTCTGGCCCTGCGCCCCGGCCGACGCGCTCCGCGACGCTGCGCCCTGGCCATGGGACTGGGGTGGCCCGGTTCGCGCGCGCCGTCAAGTGCGCCGCGCGGCGTCGGCTAGAGGGCGAAGGCGCTTGCGCCCGAAAGCGCGGCCACGGCGCAGGAGGTGAGCGCGATGCGCAGCCTTTTGTACCAGCTCGGAAAGCGCCCGCCGGCGACCTGGCGCAGATCATAGACGAGCGCTGCGAGGAAACCCGCCGCCAGCAGCGGAAGCCCCAGCGCGGGCGCAGCCAGCGCGCCGGCGAAGCCTGCGAGCGACAGCGCGATGGCGAACAGAAGGTCGCGCGGCCCAAGCCCGCGCGTTCCATGTTCGCCGACCGTCAGGCCCCAGGTGATTCCGCCGATGAACGACAGGATCACGCCGCCATAGACGGCGAGCGCCTGAACCGCCCAGGCGCGCGGCGCGAGGCCGGTTTCGAACAGGGCGGCGAAGGCGAGGCCGGCGAAGGGCGCGACGCCGAGCCAGCCCAAGGACAATGCGAAGCGGCGAACAAGCGCGGTCTGCAGCATCATCGGCTCCGGGCGTTGCGTGCGATGAATGGTCTACGCAGGCCGCAAGCATTCGGATGCATGAGAAAGAACCGTCCGCCCGCGCGGCGCGTAAAGCACGCATGACCTTCGATCAGCCGGAACTCCTTGCGGCGCAATCCGTCGCCCGTCAGGACGGGTTTACGCCGACGCGTCGCGCAGGCCTGACGCGCCTGTCCAGCTTCCTGCCGCGCGCGGGGACGTTTTATGCGCGCGAGCGCAACGCGGACCACGGGCCGGAGAACCGCGCCGGCGTCTCCATGCTCTCGCCCTGGATCCGGCGCCGGCTGGTGACTGAGCGCGAGGTGGTCGCCGCCGTTCTTGCGGCGCATGGACATGCGCGCGCGGAGAAGTTCGTGCAGGAGGTTTTCTGGCGCACCTATTGGAAGGGCTGGCTCGAGGCGCGCCCTGCGGTCCATGCGCGCTTTCTCGACGATCTCGCCGCCGCGCAGGAGCTTGCGCGCGAAGGCGCGCTCGCCCGCAGGCTCGCCGCCGCGCAGGCGGGAGAGACAGGCGTCGCCTGTTACGACGCCTGGGCGCAGGAGCTGAACGAGACCGGCTTTCTGCACAATCATGCGCGCATGTGGTTCGCCTCGATCTGGCTGTTCACGCTGGAGCTGCCCTTGTCGCTGGGCGTCGATTTCTTCGCGCGCCGGCTCATCGATCACGATCCTGCGTCGAACCTTCTGTCCTGGCGATGGGTCGCGGGCTTGCATACGCCGGGCAAGCATTACGTCGCCACCGCGCATAACATTCGTCTCAACACGGGCGGGCGTTTCGATCCGCGCGGCGAACTCAATGAGGCGCCGGCGCCGCTGACGGAACAGCCGGCCCTGTCGCAGTTTCCTCCGCAGCCGCTTGCGCCCTCGCCCTCGCTTGAAGCCCTCGAAGGCGCGCGCGTCGCCCTTCTGCTGACGCAGGAGGACCTGCATGCGGAAAGCCTCGCGCGCGTCGATGTGGCGGGCGTCGCGGGGCTGCGCAGCGCTGACATGGAGGGCGAGGGGCCGGCGGCGGCGTTTTCGCGTGGCGCCATGGAGGACGCGCTTGCGCGCGCAAGCGCGCATTTCGCCGCGCCAGACGCGGGCGCTCTCGACGAGGCGGGCGTGCTCGCATGGGCGCAAGGGCTCGGCGCCACGCACGTGCTGACCGCCTATGCGCCGCTGGGCGCCATCGCCCAGGATCTGCGCCGGCTTGAGGCGTCGCTCGCGCCCGCGGGCGTGCGCCTCCTGCGTGTGCGCCGCGCCTGGGACGAGGCCGCCTGGCCGCATGCGCGGGCGGGCTTCTTCAAGTTCCGCGAAAAGATTCCCCGCCTGATCGACGAGGCCGGGCTGACCGCGTGAGCCGCGCGGCTTTTCCCGGGCGCTGTTCCGCGCTAGCCTCCCAGCAAAAGGGGAGGTCGTCATGCCATTCTTCAAATCGCTGCCTGCGGAGGCGGGCATCGGCGAATTGTGGTCGCTGAACCCGTCGCTGCGCAAGCCGATGAACGACCTGGGACGCGCCATCATGCGCGAGGAGTCTCCGCTCACGCCCGCCTTGCGTGAAGCGATCGCGGCGTTCGTATCGGCGATCAACAAGTGCGATTATTGCTTCAAGGGGCATATCGAGGTCGCCGCCAATCTGGGCGCGGACCGCGCGGCGATCATCGCTGCGGCGCAGGACGTGGACGCCGCGCCGCTGCCTGAAAAATACAAGCCGCTGTTCCGCTACCTGCGCAAGCTGACGCTCGCGCCCGCCGCCATGACGCAGGCGGATGCGGACGATGTTTTCGTCGCAGGCTGGACGGAAAGGGCGTTGCACGACGCCATTCTCGTCTGCTGTCGATTCAACTTCATGAATCGTCTCAGTCTTGGCCACGGGCTCGACCCCGAGGGCGTGCCGCCGGAGCAGCGCGCGAAGTCCATGTCCTACGCGAAGCCGGCGTCCTGAGCACGCAGGCGCGCGCCCTTCGCGTGAACTTGCAGCGCGCGCGCGCGGGGGCTAGCTTGTCGGCGTCATGGGAGGAGCCTGCGCCGCAAAGGCGCGGCCGCCGGCGCGCAAGGCGCCAGGAACGGAATGGAGCGCATGGAACAGCAAGTCGTTATCTCGTCCGACGGACTGAAGCTCTCGGGCGTCGTGTCTTTGCCTGAAGGCGTGAAGCCGGGCGAAAAACTGCCCGCTTTCCTTGTGCTGCACGGATTCGGCAGCAACAAGAACGCAGGCAATGTGAAAATCCCCTGCAAGATGCTCAACGACTGGGGCTATGCGACGCTGCGCTTCGATATGCGCTCCTGCGGCGACAGCGAGGGTGAATTCGGCCACATCACCTGCATGGATCAGGTGGCCGACACGCGCAACGCCGTCACCTTCATGCAAAGCCACCCCAATGTGGACGCCTCGCGCATCGGCCTTCTGGGCTCGAGCTTCGGCGCCGCCGTCGCGCTCTACGCGGGCTCGGTGGATCCGCGCGTGGGCTGCATCGTCTCCTCCGGCGGTTGGGGCAATGGCGAGCGCAAGTTCCGCGGCCAGCATCCTACGCCCGAAGCCTGGGCGAAGTTCACCGCGATGCTCGACGAAGGTCGCCGCTACAAGGCGCAGCACGGCAAGCCCATGCCCGTGAACCGCTACGACATCGTGCCGATCCCCGAACACATGCGCCATCACGTGCTCGAAAAATCCGTGCTCGAATTCACCTCGGACACCGCGATCAGCATGTTCGAATTCAAGCCGGAGGAGGTGATCCACCAGTTCGCCCCGCGTCCGCTGCTACTCTTGCACAGTTCGGTGGATTCGGTGACGCCGACGGAGCAGTCGCTTGGCGTGTTCGCCCATGCTGGCAAGCCGAAGGACCTGCATCTCTTCAACGAGACCGATCACTTCATGTTCGCTGAATCCATGCCACGCGTGCGCACGGTGGTGAAGGATTGGCTCGACGTCTATTTCCCCGCACGGGCGTAAACATGCGATCGGCTGCGGGGCGGGCGCGCGCTCGCCCCCGCAGGCGTCAGCCGCGCAGCGCGCGCCGCACTCTCACGATCACGTAAGAGGCCGCGAACAGCGCCGCCGCCACCGGCAGCGCGATGAGAAGGGCGCTTGCGAAGACCAGCAGAAGCGCAAGCAGAATCGCGAAGCCGGCGAACAGCCATACGGCCAGCCGCCAGCCGCTCACCCGCCGGATCTCGATGCGCCGAAAACCTGCCGCCTCGAAGCGCTCTTGCTCCCACGCGCCGCGCTCTTGCTCCCACGCGCCGCGTTCCTGCGCGCCGGGCGGCAGGATTTCGGGCTCGCTGCGCGGCGCCTCCGCCCGCGGTCTGTCGATCTCATTCGTCATCGGCGGATCCTGTCCGCGCGTCACGTCGCGCTCAAGCCTTGCGGCTTTCCTGCAGGATAATGGCGAATGAGGGCGCGATAAAGACGCCGCCCGCGCGCCTCAAAGCGTGCGCCTCGCGCAATCTCCATGATCCTGCCTCCGGCGCCTCACGCATGCGCCGCGCGTATCTTTACGGAGACATGCGCAATCGATCCGCATCGCGTTGCGCAATTGCATGAAGTCCTGCGCCGATGCGCATGCGCGCGCTTGACAGGCCATAAACCATGCATACCTTTTTCGATGCGGGCCGGGCCCCTCTGTTGGAGGTCTCCTCCATCATGTCGGACCGCATCGGGTCAGCTCGATGCAGGGTCTCGTTTTCACCACATGCGTCAGTCGATCCGATCGATGTCTCATCGAGGGAGAGCGGCCATGAACGCGTATATTTATCGTCTGAGCGTGGTGCACGCAGGCTTGATGAAGAAATCCGCAGGGAGGCGCGCGCGCGCTTTCCTGACGCCATCAAGCTTCTGCGGCTGAAGAAACTGCGGTTGGCGGTGAAGGATCGGCTCACGCGGCGCTACCGCGACGTCGTTCCCGCGTGACTTTTTCGGCGGCGGAGACAATCCGCCGCCCTTTCACGTCTCCAGCGTGGAGGCTGCGAACAGGCGCTCAGGCGCGTAGCGTTCGCCGATCAGGCCCTGGTCGTGCGAATATTGGATGAACCGCTCCAGATTGCCGCGGTTCGCCTTGAAGCCGTTCACCCACGGATCGCCGAAGGTGCGCAGGCTCTCTTCATAAAGATGGCGAATGGCCGGCAGGCGCGACCAGTTGGGATCGGCGTAATAATCATCGCTGATGTGGTGGGCCTGCGCGAACATGTCGATCAGCGCATGGGGCAGGTCGGGCTCCGCGCGCGCGAGATCAGCGTCGATCGCCAACACGTGCATGAACGGCCAATAGCCGACTTTCTGGAAGTAACGCCGCTCCTCCGCCTGCGTGTCGCGGAAGAGGCGGCGCGTCTTCACGCGTCCCTTCATCACGGAGTGCGGCGGGTGCGGCATGAAGATCGCGTCGATCTCGCCCGCCTCAAGCATAAGGCCGAGGTCGGCGTCCTTGGGCGCCTGTTCGATGACGACGCCAGGCTTGGGATCGAAGCGCACTTTCTCCGGCTTCGTGAGAACCCAGCGAATGTCCTCCCACGCGACGCCATATTCGAATTTGAGGTCGCCCTTGGCGAGCAGCGAGAGGGTTGTCTGGAAAGACGACAGGCCCACCTTGCGGCCCCGCAGATCCGCGGGCGTCTCGATGTCGCTGTCGGCGCGCACGAACATGCAGCTCGCCGAAAACAACCGGCGGGGAAACACCGGCACGCCCACAAGCGGCGCGCCGCGCTCCACCGCCATCAGAAAGGTGGACATTGAAAATTCGGCCACGTCATACGCGCGCTCATGGATCATGCGTCCATGGCGGTCCGTGCCGTCGCGCAAATGATCGGACTGGCCGACCTGCAGCGCATGATAGGCGAAGCCTGGAGGCGCCTTCACCGTGCCGTCGAAAAAAGGAAAATGCCTGTCATAGCGATCAAGCGCGATGGTGATGCTGCGCGTCATGAATTGCGTCCTTCTCGCCGCGTCACGGATGCACTGTTTCGGTGAACCAGTCGGTGGGCAGGGAATGTCCCGCGCCCGCCTCCACGGCGCGCTTGTAGATGACGGAGCCTGCGGCGGCGAACTGGTATCCGAGCCCCAGATTGTTGAGGAAACAGGTGACCTGCCTGTCGTCGTCGCGCCCGTTCACATAGCCCGCGATGAGCTGCGGCAGAGCGGGAAACGACTTGAAGTCAAGCGCGTTCGCCGCGTTCCAGCCCGCCTCTTTCGTGTTCTCGCGGAAATTGGCGCCCTTCGCGACGACGAGAATGGGGGAGGTGTCGTGCGTGTGCACCGCGACCTTGTCCGCCGCCTTGATCGCGGCGGGCTCGATCTCCGGCTTCTTGATCGAGGACAGGTGCATGCCTGGCTCCACCCAGCGCTGGAAGAAAATGGGATCGAGCGAATTGGAGCCGCACATGACGATGTCGACGCCCTTCACTGCGTCTTCGGGCTGGGCGACCGCTTCCACCGGCACGCCCAGAAGCTCGCTCATGCGCGCGGAAAAGGCCTCGCAATTGGCGCGCGTGGGCGAATAGCAGCGGATGCTCTTGATGTCGCGCACCGCGCAGGCGGCGGTGAGCTGCGTCTCCGCCTGCCAGCCCGAGCCCAGAAGGCCGATGGTCTGCGCATTCTCGCGCGCCATATATTTCACGCCGAGCCCATTGGTGGCGCCCACGCGCATGCGCTGCAGCACGCCGTCGGGAAAGATCGCGAGCGGCTCGCCGTTATGGGTGGAGAACAGCAGCACGAGTCCGACGTAACGATCATTTGGCGCGGCGGGAATCTTCACGCGCCTGCGCGTATTGCCCACCAGCGGATTGGTGACGATGTCGGAATTGATGCGGATCGCGCCCACGCCGAGTTTCGGCACCACGCCATCCATGGATTTCAGGCCGTAGATGGCGTCATCGCTGTAGGTGGTGGGCGTGATGCAATCGGAGCGCTGGCGCGATATTCCGCGCCCCTCCGCCATCTCCACATAGGCTTCCTCGAGCGCGGCGATGCAATCGGGCATGGTGAGGAGTTTTTCGACGTCGTCGTTCGACAGGATAAGCGTCATGTCGCCTCCTCCGCGGCTGGCGGCGCGCTTGGTCGCGCCTGTTGTTCTCGACGTTTATAGGCGTTTGCAAAGCAGCCTGTCCATAGACGCGCCCGCGCGCGCTCAGGATGCGGCGCGGCAGACAGGCGCGCTATGGTCCACGAGCGTGAGCTTTTCGACCGGGAAGCCCAGCGCGCGCGCCTGTTCGACGAGGCGTTCGCGCACGGCGCTCGGCAGGGACGGCTTGCGCGCGAGAATCCACAGATAGTCGCGCGTAGGCCCGGCCACCATCGCCCAGCCATAGGCGGGGTCGAGCGCGATCACGTGATAGCCGCCGGAGATCGGCCAGAAGAAACTCACCGACAGACTCGCGACGTCGGGACTTTCGAGAAAGGCCGCGCGGCCCTCGACGCTGCGCCAGCGACATGTGGCGCGATCGAAGCCGCGGTTGACCACGCGCAGCGCGCCCGCGCCCTGCGCCGTATAGACTGCGGAGACATTCGTGAGGCCGCGCTCGAAAGCGTGGTCGAGCCGCATGATCGCATGCCACTCGCCCAGATAGCGCGCGGAGTCAAAGCCGCGCACGGGCGTGACGCCGCCGGGCGGGCTCACGCAGCCGGCGAGTGCGAGGGCGAGGCCCGTCGCGCCCGCCAGCGCAAGAAGGCGCGCGCGCCTTCTCAACGGATCTTCACGCCGGAGGTTTCGATCAGCTCGCGCACGCGCTTGCTCTCGGTCTGCAGCGCCTTGAGGAAAGCGCCGGCGTCGCCGCCTACGGGCTCCACGCCCACCGCTTCAAGGCGCTTGATCACGTCGGGATCCTTGGCCGCGTCCGCCGCCTCGGCCGCGATCCGGCGCATCACGTCGTCTGGCGTGCCTGTGCGGCCATAGACGCCGATGATGACGGAGTAATCGTAATTGGGGATCACTTCGGCGATCGAGGGCAGGTTGGGCGCGAGCGCGGAACGCTTCGCGCCATTGGCCGCGAGCATTTTCACCTGATTGGTCTCGGCCGCGCCCTTGAGCGAGGGATAGGCGGAGAAGAGCGCCTCCACATGGCCGCCGAGAAGCGCGGGCACGGACTCGCCGGTGCCCTTGAAGGGCACATGGGTGATCTCGAGCTTCTGGCCGATCGCGAGGGCCACCATCGAGAGGTGATGGTTGCTGCCGACGCCCGAGGAGCCGTAATTGAGCTTGCCGGGATTGGCGCGCACATGGGCGATGAATTCAGCGAGCGAATTCGCGGGCACTTTGGGATGGACCGCGAGGAAGAGCGGCGCGTCGGCGAGATAGGCGACGGGCGCAAGATCTTTCTCTGAATAGGCGAGGGTGGGATTGTTGATCGGATTGACCGACCAGATCGCCCCGTCGGTGACGACGAACGTATAGCCGTTCGCCGGCGCGCCGAGCATTGCGCCGACCGCCACCGCGCCATTGCCGCCCGCGCGGTTCTCAATGACGATCGACTGGCCGAGCTTTGACTCCATGCGGCGGCCGAAGATGCGCGCCACCGTATCGGGCAGGCCGCCGGCGGGGTGGGTGATGATGAAGCGGATTGGCTGGTTGGGCCATGCGCCCGAGCCCTGCGCCCTCGCATCGTGAGCGAAGCCGAAAGCGGCGGCGGCGAGCCCGAAGGCGAGCCCGATGGCGGGCGACAGGCCCTTCGTCATGGTTCTGATCATGCATTTCCCCCTGACGGGCGCTGGAGACCGCGCCGCAGGAACAAAGGTAATTGGCTGAGGCCGGGGGTCAAGCGCGCTCGCTTGACAGCATGCGCGCCCTGACCATGATGCGCCGCAAAACGAGGAGGATCGTCTGACGGAGCCTGCGGGCGCGCCGGCGCGGCCCGCTCTCGCTCATGAAAAGACACTGCGTTGGCGCCATCGCGTCCGCCGCGGGCCAGCGCTTCGAAGGATCAGATGAGCCTCAAAGTCCCAGCGATCGTCAAACGCAACGTCGCGCTGTTCGCTATCGCGCAATCCTTCACCGGGGCTGGAACGCAGTTTTCCTATGGTTTCGGCCCGCTCATGGTGGTGAGCCTCACGGGCTCGGCCTCTCTCGCGGGGCTGTCGGTCGCGCTTGTGGGCGTGAGTCGGTTTCTGGTCGCTTATCCGATGGGCAAGATCACCGATGCGCGCGGCCGCAAGTCGGGGATCTATCTCGGCCTCTCGCTCGCGCTTGCTGGCACGAGCGTGCTTGGGCTGGCGATGGTCGTGAAGTCGATCTGGTTGTTCATCGCCGGCATGTTGCTGTTCGGCATGGGCATGAACGGCGCGCAGCAGATGCGCGTGGGCGCGGCCGACATGTTCCCGCCCTCCATGCGCGCGCAGGGGCTCGGCTATCTCGCGCTGGGTTCGCTCGGCGGCCTCATCGTATCGCCCATTCTCGTCGCGCTCGCCGATCCGCTGTCGCGCCTCATCGGCGTGGACGCCCTCGGCCTGCCCTGGTTCTTCATGCCTGCGCTCATTCTCGTGGGCATGTCGGTGGTGGCGTTCGTGCGGCCCGATCCGAAGGTCATCGGCATGGATCTGCCGACCTATTGGCCGGGCTACAAGGCGCCTGAGCCGCGCGCCGGCGCCGCGCAGCCTGCGGGCGAATTCTCGCCCATGAAGCTCTGGCGCGATCCCGCCGCGCGGCTGGCGATCCTGTCGAATTGCGCGGGCACCGGCAATATGTCGATCGTCATGGTGCTGACCTCGCTTGTGCTCGCCCACCATGGACATTCGCTCGTGGCGATCGCCGCCTCGCATACGTTCCATGCGGTGGGCATGTTCGCCTTCACCATTCCGCTGGGCAAGCTCGCCGACCGCTACGGCCGTCCGCAGGTCATGTATCCGGGCGTGTTCGTCTCGCTGGTGGGCGCGGCGCTCGTCGCCTTCACGCCAAGCATGATCACGGTGACGCTGGGCACGTTCCTCGTGGGCCTCGGCTGGGCGGCGGCGAACGTCGCCGCCACCGCGCTGGTCGCCGACCGCGTGTCCACGCAGGAGCGTGGCCGCGCCATCGGCGTGAACGACAGTTTCGCCGGCGCGAGCACGGTCTTCGCCGCTTTCGTCACCGGGCCGCTGGTGGAATGGCACGGCCTTGCCGCGACGGGGGTGACGGCGGTGGCCCTGGCGGCGCTGCCTCTGCTCGTGCGCGCCTTCAGCGGGCCGGTGAAATAGGGGCGGCGTCTGGACGCTGGCCTGCGCGGCGGCTAATGTCGCAAGGACGAAATCACAGGGGAGGTCACCATGTCGGACATCGACCACGATGCGGCGGAAGCCGCCATTCAGACGTTCAGCTTCAAGGCGCCGGAGAGCTATGATCGCCGCAAGGCCATCGTGCGCCTCACCAGCAATGAGCGCGGGCAGACCGCGGTGCACTGCCTCGGGCAGGGCGGCGAGAACAATCTGCATTACCACGCGGGCGTGGACATCACCTGGATGGTGCTGAAGGGGCGCGCGCGCTTCTACGGCCCGGAGGATGTGGTGCGCGGCGAGTTCGGCCCGCACGAAGGCATCCTCATTCCCGCCGGCGCGCGCTATTGGTTCGAAAGCTGCGGCAAGGACGATCTGGAGCTGCTTCAGATCAAGACCTTCCACAAGGGTCGCGGCACGGACAAGCGCATCGACGCAGCGCCGCGCGATTACGATCTCCAGGCTGGCGCCAGCCATTTCGAGGCGGCGAAGGCCTCCTGAGATCGGGCGGGAACGCCTATCGGGCGGCCGGAGCGATCCGGCCGCTTTTTTCGTCCGCGTTTCAGAAGTGATAGCTGATCGACGCGCGCGCTGAATTGGCGCGGGTCGACGCGTTGACGGCGAGGGGCGTCGTTGGCCCAGAATAGGCGCGGTCGCTGAAATTGGAGCGCACATATTCAATGCGCGTCGTCCATTTGTCGGCGATGTAGCGCTCGACGCCCGCTCCGAGCGTCCAGCCGACGTGATCGGCGGTCAGCGACCATGCGGTCTTCGTCGCGCCGCTGGGCTTCGTCACGGTCGCCGAGATCGAGGCCTCTTCGCGCAGGGCGGCGAGCCCGCCGATTGCGTAGACCATTGTCTCCGGCGTCACGAGATAGCCAAAGCGCACGCCCGCCGAGCCCGAGAGCTTCGCGGTGAGTCCCACGCGCGCGTCCGTCGTCACCGTGACCTTGTCGATCTGCTGGGTGAGGAGTTTGCGCGCTTCCTCCTCCGACTTGGGAAGCGAGAGGCCGGCTTCCAGTCCGACCACGAAATCCGCGCCCACGCGCATGTTGTAGCCCGCGTAGCCGCCCCAGACGAAGCGCTTGTCGCGCGTCTTTTCGGCGAGCGAAATGTCGGCTGCGTTGGTGGTGGCGACGTAATCTTCATAAAGGCCCGTCGCGCCGGCGTAGAAGCCGCTGAACGTTTGGGCGAGGGCGCTTTGCGCGGCGAGCGGCGCGGCGCAGGCGATGAGGACGTGAAGGAAAAAGCGGACAACGCGCATGAAAACCCCTGCATGAACAGCTCGGACTTAACCATGATCAAGGTTAACGGAGCGTTGTCCGCGCAGGCTCAGTCGAAGAGGGCGTGGAAAAAGCCCGCGCCCGGCGGGCGCAGGCCCGCGAGCAGGCCGACTTCGGCCTCGCTCAAGGCGGCGACGATTTCGCGGATCAGGCGCATGGCGTGGATCTCCTTGGGCGCACCCTCTGGAGGCGGCGGGCCCTTCATAGCTTTTCGGGGCTGCATCGCTCCAATCGATTGTCTTGCGATTTTTGATAGAAGCGGCCGATGCTTGTCGGATTTCCGTCCCAGGTCCGGGACGTAGGCCCGCGCGTTCTCTTGAAAGGACGCGGCGCGATTTACTTGGCCAATCCGTCCCATTAAGAGAGCGAGCAGAGGAAACAGGAGGGAATCGACGTCATGGTCGATGCTATCGGCGCCGGGCTTTGGAACCTGGTCGGCAATCCCCAAACCATGGGCCTGATGCTGATCGCAGTGATGATCGGCCTCATCGTGGGCGCCACGCCGGGGATCGGCGGACGACTGTCCATCGCGCTGGCCATTCCTTTCGTGTTCGGCATGGACATGACGCAGGGCGCGGTCTTCCTGCTCACCATGCACGCGGTGAACGGCACCAGCGGGCAGATCTCGAGCATCATGTTCGGCGTGCCCGGCGACGGCGACGACGCGGCCACGACGATCGACGGCTATCCCATGGCGAAGAAGGGCGAGGCGGGGCGCGCGCTCGGCGCCTCGATCACAGCCTCTGGCGTGGGCGGCATCATCGGCGCGGGCGTGTTCGCGGTGATGATCCCGCTGCTCGAGCCCGTCGTGCTCGCCTTCAGCCCCGCGGAATTCTTCCTGCTCGCCATTCTCGGCATCACCTTCATCGCCTTCCTCGCGGGCAAGGGCCAGATCTTCAAGGGCATCATCGTCGGCCTGTTCGGCATGATGCTGGCGACGGTGGGCATGGACCCGCAGACGGGCACGGCGCGCTTCGCCGGTGATTATCTCTTCCTGTGGGACGGGCTGAGCCTCGTCACCGCGGTGCTCGCCATTTTCGCCATTCCCGAAATGATCGCGCTCGCCTCGCGCGGCGGATCGATCTCGGCGGTCTCCTCGGAGACGGCGCGGTTCTCCTACCGCCAATTGTTCCAGGGCGTGCTTGAAGTGCCGCGCCATTGGTTCCTCGCGTTCCGCACGTCCATCATCGGCGCGATGATCGGCATGGTGCCGGGCCTTGGCGGATCGGCGGCCGCGTGGATGTGCTACGGCCATGCGGTGCAGACGTCGAAGCATCCCGAGCGCTTCGGCCACGGCGCGGTGGAGGGCGTGATCGCGCCTGAGACGGCGAGCAACGCCAAGGAAGGCGGATCGCTGTTGCCGACGCTGTTCTTCGGCATTCCCGGCTCTTCGGGCATGGCGGTGCTGATGGGCGCCTTCCTGATCCTGGGCATCCAGCCCGGCCCCGCCATGATGACCAAGAACCTCGATCTCGTGTGGACGCTGATCTGGGCGCTGGTCGTCGGCAATCTGATCGCCGTGAGCTTCCTTTTGTTCATCACGCGCTGGGTGGCGCTGCTCACCTTCGTCAACGGCGCGGTGATCGTGCCGTTCATCCTCGTGCTCGTGACGGTGGGCGCCTACGCCAACGAAGGCCAGTGGGAGAACCTCATCATCCTGCTCGTGATCAGCGTCGTGGGCTGGGGCTTGATGCGATGGGACTGGCCGCGCGCGCCCTTCGTCATTGGCCTCGTCCTTGGCAAGATCGCCGAGGAATCCCTGCATAAGGCGCTTGGCCTGTGGGGCATGGGCTTCTTCACCCGGCCTCTGTCGCTCGTGCTGATCGGCATGATCACCGCCACGATCGCCTACGCCGTTTACACCAACCTGCGCGGCAAGAACGCGATGCCTGTGGGAGCCGGATCATGAAGCTGATGCGCAATCCCATGACCCTTCTGATGTTCGCGGTGTTCGGGACCATGGTCTACATCGCGAGCGACTATCCGCCGGGCGCGCGTTTCATGCCCTTCGTGGTGGGCATTCCCGCGCTCATCCTGTGCGCGCTGCAATTGTTGCTGGACCTGCGCGCCGCGCCGGCGCCCGCCAAGGACCAGCGCAGCGACATGGAGAAGGCCGAGGCCATGGTCTCCCAGATGACAGGACGTCAGATGGAGTTCGAAGCGGCCCAGCTCGCGCCGGGCGTGACCGTTTCGGAAAACCCGACCGCGGTCGCCAACAACCGCGAGTTCGTGATCTGGGCTTACATTGTCGGCTTCCTCGTCGGCATCCTGTTGTTTGGCTATTACGTCGCGGTTCCGCTCTTCATCCTGTTCTACCTGCGCAGCCAGGCGCAGGCGTCATGGGCGAAGGCCGGCCTTTACACGGCGATCGGCTGCCTCGCGATTTTGGGCGCTCTCACTTGGGGTTTGAAGCTGCAGCTCCATATGGGTTTCGTCACCGAGCTCCTGCTGTCGCGTCTGTGACGCAGGAGCCTTATCGTTCCATGAGAAGGGAGAACCTTATGAACACGATCAAGACGGGCCTTGCGGGCGCTTTCGCCCTCGCCGCCCTGGCGGCTCCCGCCAGCGCGCAGGAAGGCGCCGCCTTCTTCAACGGCAAGACGGTCAACTACATCGTCGCCACGGCCCCCGGCGGCGGCTATGATTCCTATGGCCGCCTGATCGCCGAATTCATGCAGAAATACCTCCCGGGTTCCACGTTCGTGGTGCGCAACATGCCCGGCGCCGGCCATCTCATCGGCACCAATGCGCTCTACGCCTCCAAGCCCGACGGCCTGACGCTCGGCACCTTCAACACGGGCCTCATCTACAATCAGCTCGTGGCCAACGAGGGCGTGAAGTTCGACCTCAACAAGTTCTCCTGGATCGGCAAGGCGGCCTCCGACGCGCGCGTCTTCGCCATCGCCGCGCAGTCGCCGATCAAGACCTGGCAGGATCTCGCCTCCTCCAAGGAGCCGGTGAACTTCTCGACGGCGGGCGTGGGCAGCGCCTCCTATGTGGAGACGGTCATTCTCACCAAGGCGCTGAAACTGCCGATCCGCATCCAGACCGGCTACAACGGTTCCGACGACCAGCTCGCCATGCGTCGCGGCGAGATCGTCGGCTCCATCGCCTCGCGCTCGTCCTATGACCAGTTCATCAAGAACGGGTATGGCCGCTACATCGCGCAGATCGGCGGCAACGACAAGGACGTGCCGCAGCTCAAGACGCTCGTGAAGGATCCGGCGGGCCTCGAGCTTCTTGCGCTCATCGAGAGCACGAGCGAAATCGCGCGCCTCACCGCCGCGCCGCCCGCCGTGCCCGCCCCGCAGCTCGCTGCGCTGCGCGACGCCTACAAGAAGGCGATTGAGGACAGCGAGCTTCAGGCGCGCGCTGAGAAGCTCGAGCGCCCCGTCGAGCCGCTCTATGGCGACGACATCGCCAAGATGATCGCCGCCGCCCTCAAGCAGTCGCCGGAAACGGTCGCGCTGCTCAAGGATTCGATGAGCAAGAAGTAAGCAGACGAGAGAGCCGCGGGCGAAAGCCCGCGGCTCTTTTTCCATCGCTGCGTCGCCTGCGGGCGGCGCGGCCAAAACCAACAAAGCGAGAGGACACGATGGCATCGGCAGACGACAATACCGACGACCTCAAGGGTCGCTTTCTCAACGATCCCTATCTGTCATGGGCGCATGGGGAAGGCGTGCCGATCCATCTCGATTTCGGCCACGATCTCCTCTCTCTGGAGACCGGCCGCTGGGATCGCTACGACGCGAAGGGCTGTTTCGCGCACACCCACGGGCGCGGCGACTTCATGGCCAATTACGTGATCGAGATCGAGCCGGGCAAGCGCACGGCTCCCGTCTCTCACCTCTACGAAGCCTTCGTCTATGTGCTGGAAGGCTACGGCGTCACAAAACTGTGGCTTGCCAACGGGCAGGAGCAATCCTTCGAATGGGGTCCGAAGTCGCTGTTCGCGATTCCGCTCAATACGAAGTATCAGATCTTCAATGGCTCGGGCCGCGAGAAGGTGCGCCTGTCCGTCACCAACGACGCGCCGTTGACGTTGAACCTCTATCACAACGTCGATTTCGTCTTTAACAATCCCTTCCAGTTTCCCGAGCGCATCGGCCAGCCCAACCAGTTCACCGGCGAGGGCGAATTGGTGACGGTGCGCCGCGGCGCGGGCGTCGCCCAGCTCAATATCTGGGAGACGAATTTCGTGCCCGACCTCACGGGCTTCAAGCTCTATGAGCTGAATGAACGCGGCAAGGGTTCGCTCAACGTATCCTTCGTGCTCGCCGACGGCACGATGCACGCGCATGTGTCGCAGATCCCCGCGGGTCGCTACAAGAAGGCGCACCGCCATGCGGCTGGCACGCACGTGCACGCGGTCGACGGCGAGGGCTATTCGCTGCTGTGGTACGAAGGCGATTCCGAGTTCAAGGAGTTTCCCTGGAAGCACGGCTTCATGTACACGCCGCCCTTCTGGATGTTCCACCAGCACTTCAACACCTGCGGCAAGCCTGCGCGTTATCTGGCGTGCAGCCTCGGCAGCCGTCGTTATCCCTTCATTTCGCTGCGCAAGAAGAGCGCGGAGGGCGGCGGCTCCACCTCGATCCAGAACGGCGGCCGCCAGATCGAGTACGAGGATCAGGATCCGCGCATCCATCGCAAGTGGCTGGAGGCCATGGCCGTCAGCGGCGTGCCGTCGGAAATGGGCGACATTTTCGACGAGCCGGCGATCATGGCGATCCCGAAGGAGAAGCTGACCGGCGTCATCCAGCAGCCGCGCTCCATCGGCCCCGCAGTCTGAGCCGGACTCGCGCGCAAGGCTTCGCCCACGGGCGGAGCCTTTCTTTCACGCCTGCATCAAGACAGGTGACCCTGATGACACGCGAGGAGGCGGCATGACCCTGATCATCAACAATGAGATCGTCTCCCGCATCCTCACCATGCGCGACACGATCGACGCGCTGGAGCAGGCTTACGCCGATCTCGCGCTGGGCGAGGCCGTGTGCCGGCCGCGCATCGACATCCGCATTCCCTCGCCCGATCCGCAGAAGAATTATCAATGGGGGACGATGGAGGGCGGCTCCACGCGGGGCTATTTCGCCATTCGCATGAAGTCGGACATGATCTATGAGACGACTTACAACGGCGCGCGCACGCAGGAGAAATATTGCGTCGAGCCCGGCACGTTCTGCGGCCTCATTCTTCTGACCTCGATCGTCAACGGCGAGCCGCTCGCCTTCGTCAACGACGGCGTGCTGCAGCACATGCGCGTGGGCGCCGACGGCGGCATCGGCGTCAAATATATGTCGAACCCCGACGCCGAGGTGATCGGCATGCTGGGCTCCGGCGGCATGGCGCGCACGCATATGCAATCCTTCACGCTGGTGCGCAATGTGCGCAAGCTGAAGGTCTTCTCGCCCACGCCCGCCAACCGCGAGGCCTTCGCGGCGGAGATGCGCGCGCTCTATGGAATCGAGGTCGAGACCTGCGATGCGCCCGAGAAAGTTTATCGCGGCGCCCATGTGGTGGCGGCCCTCACCGATTCCGCTGTGCCGGTTCTTGACGGCGCCTGTCTTGAGCCCGGCCAGCACATCGTCAACATCGGCGGAACGGGCGTGCCGGACGCGGCGAGCATGGCGCGCGTGGATCGCTATCTGCGCTTCGGCAACGCGCCGGGGCCGGTGGGGCGGCCTGAAATGGCCGTTGACGACGAATACATCGCCTATGAGGCGCGCGCGGACCGGCCGAAATTCGGCGACGGCAAGCGCAAGCGCGGACACGGCGCGATGCTGCCGGACCGCATGGTGACGCTGGCGGATATATTCGCCGGCAGGCCGGGGCGTACGAGCGCCGACCAGATCACCTGGTCCGAGCGCGGCAATCTGCAGGGCGCGCAGTTTTTCGCGGTCGCGGGCCGCGTCTATGAGCTGGCGCGCGCGCAGGGGCTTGGCCACGAAGTGCCGACCGCCTGGTTTCTTCAGGATGTGCGCAATTAAGCGTCGCCTGCGGTCTTGAACTGCGGGGCCTTTGGGTTAATCTGGTCGCGATGAAGGCGCAGTCCGTCCGCCGGGGAGGATCCATGTCGCGCCGCGCGCGGCCGCCGAATCCTTGTCGCCATTGATCGAACCTTAAGGAGGCGCGCGCCATGCCGCATGACGAAAACCAATCCCATTGGCACGAACCCAATGCGCAGCAGAAGGCCGGCTTCGGCAAGTTCGGCCGCCCCGCCATGCCCTATGACACGTTCATGGAGGCGGAGGGCGTGCCCGTCTACCGCGGCATCGGCGTCAAGCGCGTGCAGGACCTGCCGATGACGGATTGGAAACGTCTGGGCGGCAAGGGCTCCTACATCCAGCTTTACGGCACTGAAGGTCTGTGGGGCATGTATGTGGTGGAGGTGCCGCCGGGCGGCGCGCTCAATGTCGAGCGTCATCTTTATGAAAAGGTCGTGCTCGTTATCGAGGGGCGCGGCTCGACGGACGTGTGGCAGGACGGTCAGGTCAAGCCGCAGACGTTCGAATGGCAGAAGGGCTCGCTCTTCTCCATTCCGCTCAACGCCTATCATCGCTTCGTCAATGCGACGAACGCGCCTGCGATCATCCTGTGCGGCACGTCGGCGCCGAACATGTTCAACCTGCTCGACAACCCGCACTTCATCTTCAACTGCCCGTATAACTTCTCTGATCGCTACAGCGGCGCGGCCGATTATTTCCAGGCCAAGGACGACATCGCGCCCGATCCGGTGCGCGGCCTCGCCATGCGCAAGACGAATTTCGTGCCGGACGTGATCGGCTGCGATCTGCCGCTCGACAACCGCCGTTCGCCCGGCTACCGGCGCATCGAGCCGGCCATGGCGGGCAATCGCTTCTATCTGTGGGTGGGCCAGCATGAGACCGGCCGCTATTCCAAGGCTCACAAGCACGCCTCCGCCGCGGTGCTGATCTGCCTGAAGGGCAAGGGTTACACCTACACCTGGCCTGAAGCCCTCGGCATGCGCCCGTGGGAAAACGGCAAGGCGGAATTCGTGAAGCGGCAGGATTACGAATTCGGCGGCATGGTCACTGCGGCGCCCATGTCGGGCGACTGGTTCCACCAGCACTTCGGCGTGAGCAAGGATCCGCTGCGCCTCACCGCATGGTTCGGGCCGAACAATTCGCGCGCGCGCAAGCCGGGCCTGCCGGGCGAGGCGATCACCGACCGCGGCGCCATCGACATCAAAAAAGGCGGCGACGCCATTCCCTATCACGAGGAGGATCCCTATCTCCTGAAGGAGTTCAAGGAGACCCTCGCGCGGGAAGGCGCCGAAAGCCGCATGGACCCGCTCTGGTACGATCCGAATACGGCGGAAGACAGCCAGCCGAAGGATCTCTTCTGAACGTCGGCCGCCCGCCGCGCGCGGGCGGCGCCACATTCAGAATGGGGGCGGCATGTCCATTCGCTTGCGTTTTCACGGGGCCGCGGGCGCCGTCACCGGATCATGCTTTCTCCTGGAGACGCCGCGCGCGCGCGTTCTGGTCGATTGCGGCATGTTTCAGGGCTCCAAGACGGAGAAGGAGCTCAACTACCGCGACTTCCCGTGGGATGCGCGCAAAATCGACGCGCTTGCTCTGACGCATGCGCATATCGATCACAGCGGGCTTGCGCCCAAACTCGTGAAGGCGGGCTTCAAGGGGCCCGTCTTCGCAACGCCCGCCAGCGTCGATCTGTGCGCGATCATGCTGCGCGATTCCGGCCATATTCAGGAGGTCGAGGTCGAGCAGCTCAATCGCCGCAACCAGCGTCGCGGACGGCGCGGCGAAATCTCGCCCATCTATACGGCGCAGGACGCCGAGCGCGCGATGGATCTGTTTCGTCCCGCTCCCTATGGCGCATGGTTCACGCTGGCCGAGGGCGTGCGCGGACGTTTCTGGAACGCAGGCCATCTGCTGGGCTCCGCCTCGCTGGAGATCGAAGCTGGCGCCGATCCGGGCGGCGCGCCGACGCGCGTTCTCTTTTCTGGCGACGTTGGCCCGGCGGCGAAAATGCTCCAGCGCGATCCCGAGGGGCCGAGCGGCGTCGATTACCTCATCTGCGAATCCACTTACGGCGATCGTGACCGCGAGGAGACGACGCCCGAGAAGCGGCGCGCTCTGCTCGCCCATGAGGTGAAGGCCGCCGCTCGGCCGGGCGGCGCCTTGCTGATCCCGTCTTTCGCGGTGGAGCGCACGCAGGAGCTGCTTGTCGATCTCGTGGCGCTCATGAACGCGCGCGCCATACCGCAGGCGCCGATCTATATCGACTCGCCGCTCGCCGCCAAGGCGACAGCCGCCTTCGCGAAACACGCCCATGAGCTGGAGGACGGGCAGGCCCTGCTCGACGCGCTGCGCTCGCCGCATGTGCATTTCACGCAGACGACCGAACAAAGCCGCGCGCTTGATAATGTGCGCGATTTCCACATCGTCATCGCCGCCAGCGGCATGTGCGAGGCGGGGCGCATTCGCCATCGTCTGCGCAATTGGCTGTGGCGCGAGGAGGCCGTGGTGCTCATGGTCGGCTTTCAGGCGCAGGGCACGCTGGGGCGCATCCTGCTTGAAGGGGCGACCCGCGTGCGCATTCAGGGCGACGACATCGACGTGCGCGCGCGCATTCGCTCGCTCGATCTTTATTCCGGCCATGCGGACGGCCCCGAGCTTGCAGCCTGGGTGAGGGCGCGCGCGCCTGTGCGGCAGGGCGTCTTTCTGGTGCATGGCGAACAGGACGCGCTGGCGGGGCTCGCCAGTTGGCTGCAGGGCGCAGTGGATGCGTCGCGCATCGTCACGCCGACGCTCGACGCCTGCTATGAACTAACCCCCGCCGGCGCGCGGCTTGTGGACGGCGAGGCGCCCCATCGCCTCGCGCCTGAGGCCGTCGGTCGACTCGACTGGCATAACGACCTGTCGCGCCTGCTTATCGACATCGGCGCGCAGATTGACGCGGCGGCCGACGAAAAGGCCAAGGGCGTCGTCATTCGTCGCCTGCGCCGCGCGCTGGAGGAGGGCGGCTGAGCGACGCGCGCGGGACGATTGCCATGCGCCCGCCGCCGCCATAGGCTTGCCTCCACGCGTCGCAGAACGCGGGTGAGGGGAGGAAGACATGGCGAAACCTGTTCGCGCGCGCGCCGCCTTGCGTCGCAGTCTCATCGGTCTTTTCGCGGCGACCGCATGGGCGGGCGCGATCTCCCTCGCGCAGGCGCAGAGCCCGGTCGCCGATTTCTACAAGGGCCAGACCGTGCGCATGATCAACTGGGCGGCGGCGGGCGGCGAATACGACATCCACGGCAAACTCGTGAGCCGCCATATCGGCCGCCACATCCCCGGCCAGCCGACCGTCATTCATTCCACCATGACAGGCGGCGGCGGGCTTGTGGCCGCCAATCATCTCTACAACGTCGCCCCCCGCGACGGCACGTCGCTTGGCATGATGGTCTCGACGACGCCCCTGCTGCAGGCGGTTGGCGAGAAGGCCGTGAAATATGACGCGGCGAAATTCGACTGGCTGGGCTCCATCTCGCCATCGGTGGAGAATCTCGTCGCCTGGCATACATCGCCCGCGCGCCGCTTTGAGGATTTGCTCACGCAGGAATTCGTTCTGGGCGCCAGCGGCGCCGGCTCCACCAGCGTGATCTCGCCGACCGTGATGAACGCGCTGCTGGGCACGAAGATCAAGATCGTGCCCGGCTATCCCGGCGGCAGCCAGATCAATATCGCCATGGAGCGCGGCGAGAGCATGGGCCGCTGGAACACATGGTCGGCGTGGAAGGTCACGCATCCCGACTGGATCCGCGAGCGAAAGATCATTCCGCTCGTGCAATCCGCGCTCAGCAAGCCTGCGGACCTGCAGGACGCGCCGCTCCTGATCGACCTTGCGAAGAACGAGGACGATCGCGCGATTTTCACGCTTCTGGCGACCTCGGCGGAGCTGGGGCGGCCGATCGCGGTCGCGCCCGAGACGCCGCGCGAACGCTTCGCCGCCCTCGATGCGGCTTTCCGCGCCACGATGCAGGACGCGGAGTTTCTGAAGGAGGCGGCGGCGCTCAAGATCGAGGTGACGCCGGTGTTCGCGCCGCAGATGCGCGCGCTTGTGGAGCGTGCGCTCGCCACGCCCAAGCCGCTGGCCGAGCGGCTTGGCAAACTCATGCAATGAGGCTTTGATGCGGCGAGAGACGGCGCGCCTGATCGTCGTCGCATGCAAGACATTGGGGAGAGAATGACTCGTCCGCTGCAATTGACCATGGCCTGCGGGCCTTACGACCGGATGGAGGCGCTTGCGCAGGGCCTTGTGAAGCCCGAGGGCATTGACCTGCGTTATCTGGCGATTCAATCGCCGCCGGAAATCTTCGCGCGGATGATCAAGACGCGCTCTTTCGACATCGCAGAAATGTCGCTTGCGCATTATTGCATCATGCGCTCACGCGGCGAGTTTCCCTTTATCGCCATTCCGATCTTTCCCTCCCGCGTGTTTCGCCACGGCTATATCTACGTCAACAAGAACGCCGGCATTCGAGAGCCGCGCGACCTTGAGGGCAAGCGCGTGGGCGTGCAGGAATATCGCCAGACCGCCGGCGTGTGGATCCGCGGCATTCTGCAGCATGAATATGGCGTGAACCTCGATTCCATCACCTGGCTCGAAGGCGGCGTCAACGAGGCGCGCGGGCCCGACCATGAGATGGACCTGCGGCCTGTGCGGCCCATCAAGCTCGAACTGATCGCGGAAGGGCGCACGCTCAACGACATGCTGGAGGCGGGCGAGATCGACGCCTATTTCGGCGCGCGTCGGCCCGCCGCCCTCGACAAGGGCAAGAACGTCGCGCGGCTGTTCCCGGACTATCGCGCGCGAGAGAAGGAATTCTACCAGCGCACCGGCTTCCACCCCATCATGCATACGCTCGTCATGCGTGAGGAGCTTTATCAGGAGCACCCTTGGGTGGCCGAAAGCCTTTATAAGGCGGCCAACGACTCCAAGGCCTGGGCGCTCAGGCAGATGCGCTTTTCCGGCGCCCAGCGCTGGATGCTGCCCTGGCTGTTTGACGAAATCGCGGAGATGGACGCGCTGATGGGACCAGACCCCTGGCCCTATGGGACAGTCGCCAACGAGAAAATCCTGAACGCCTTCCGCGGCTATCTTGTCGATCAGGCGTTTCTTGAGAAGGCGCTGCCGATTGACGACTTGTTCACGCCGATCGTCGGCTGGACGGAATGACATGAAAAGGGCGCGCAGGCTGTCACGCCGTGCGCCCTCTCTTTCTTGCGACGCCTGCGCCTTTACTGCGCGGCCATGGCGGACTTGCCGCCGTTGAAGGGCTGGATGATCTCCTCGCCGATCTGGCGCGCGTTCTCAACGCTGGGCAGGAATTTGCACAGGATCAGCTCGACGCCCATGTCGCGGAAGCGGCCGAGCTGCGCCTGAATCTGCTGTGGCGTGCCGATGCAGCCGGCGCGCATATTGGGCAGCATGCGGCGCTTGAGCTTGCGCTCGTCCTTTTCGGGATCGAATTCGAGCACGCGCGCGACAGTGCTCTCGAAAGCCTCGTCCGCGTCGCGGCCGATCGCGATGAAAGGATTGAGCGCGAACCGCAGCTTGCGGCCGTATGTGTCCGCGCGGCGACGCATGTCGCTGACGCCGTTATCGATGGCGCGCAGCACGTCGTCGACGGTCTCTGCGTCCTTCGGGTAGTTGATGAACCACCAGTCGCAGGTCTCGGCCACGAAGTCGCGGCCCTGATCGCTGGAGCTGACCGAATACAATTCCGGCGGCTTGGAGGCGGGCTTCAGCAGCAGGCGGGCGTTGTCGATCTTGTAGAACTCGCCGTCGAGGCTGAAGCTCTCATTGCGCCACAGGCCCTGCACGATCGCGAGGAACTCACGCGCGCGGGTGTAGCGGGCGTCGCCCTGCAGCATTGTGCCGCCGAACATTTTGAACTCTTCGTCGAACCAGCCGTTCACGATATTCAGCGCCATGCCGTTCTTGCACATGCGGTCGACCGTGACGGCCATTTTCGCGGTGAGCACGGGATCGAGCAGGCCGGGATGGACGGCGACGAGCGCGCGGATGTTCTCGAAGCGCGAGGCCATGGCGCCGGCGAGAACCCAGGCGTGCATGTCGCTGCCCAGATGCCGTTCGGCGAACAGGCAGAGATCGAAGCCGACGGCGTCCGCCGTCATCAGCAGGTTCAGTCCGTGTTCGAACTGCTGGTCGCGCGTTTGCGGCGGCAGAGGCTTCAGCGCGTTCGCATTGGAATGCGCGATTTCCGGCGAGCCGACGGTCGCCATGGGAATGGGGGCGTAAAGGCCGAAATGCATTGCTTCCTCCGCGAAGGACAAGGCGCCTCTTGAGCGGCGCGCCATGACGACAGTGGGCCATGTTCAGCGCGGGCAGGCAAGAGGGCAGGGCGCCGCCAGCCTAGAGCGCGGCTCTAGAACGGCGCGGCGGCGATGTCTTTTTATGTATCTGAAAGCAATGGATTTTAAGACTTGATAGGCGCCGAGCTCCGGACGCCGTTAATTGCGGATTATTAAACACTGAATTGCGGGATCATGAACCCCAGTCCTGCGCCCGGAAACGCTCGGCCAAATGTTTGAGGAACAGGCGCACCACGCGGCGCTCTTTCGCCGCGGGGGGATAGAAGGCGCGGATCGTCTGCACGGGCGCCGCATAATCGGCGAGCACGCGCTTGAGCCGTCCTTCCGCGATGTCCTGGGCGACGCAGAACGCGGGCAGGAGGGCGACGCCCGCGCCATCGAGCGTCATGTAACGCATGGCGATGGCGTTGCTCGGCGCCACGATGCCGGAGACTTTCACGGTCTGCGCGCCGTCCCGGCCCGTGAATCGCCAGCCGCCGCTGGCGAAGGGGCGCGTGGTCACAAGACAGGAATGGTCGATGAGGTCGCGCGGCGTGCGCGGTTCGCCTGCGCGCGCGAGATAGGCGGGCGACGCGCAGGCGTGCCAGGCCATGCGGCCCAGCTGGCGCATCAGCAGGCTGGAATCGCTGGGCCGGGTGAAGCGGATCAGCACGTCCGCGCCGAAGCCGCGCGGGTCGAAGGAATTGCGCGTGTTGTCGCCCACCGTCAGCGTCACCTCCACGTCGGGATAGGCGCGCATGAAGCTCGTCACCGCCTTGCCCATCTCCATCGTGCCGAATGACATGGGCGCGACCACATTGAGCCGGCCGGAAGGGCTGTCGCGCAGCGCTTTCAGCGCCCGCTCCTCCGCCTCCACCTCGCCGAGGATGCGCACGCAGAAATCGAAATAGCGCAGGCCCGCCTCGGTCAGGCTTACGTCGCGCGTCGTGCGGTTGAGCACGCGCACGCCCAGATCCGCCTCCAGCTGCTGCACGCGGCGCGTCATCAGGGCGGGCGAGACGCCAAGCTCGCCTGCGGCCGCCAGAAAGCTTCTGGCGCGCGCCACGCGCACGAAGGCGTCCATCTCGATCAGGCGGTTGGCGGGCACGTCCGGTCCTTTCTCGCCGCGCTTGGCCTGCGCACAATGCCGCGCGTGCGCGGCGAGGAAAAGCCCCGCCGCTTTACCTGCGCGCCTCTTGCGGCATAATGCCGGCGAAATCCGCCCCGCAGGCGGAAAACAGGGAGGTTCGCATGTCCGCCGCCAAGGCGCTTTTCGAAAAATTCATCGCCGACGCCCACGCCGTCTGGGCGCAGGAGAGCGACATGGGCAAGCGCATGGAACGCACGCGCCCTCTGTTCGAGAAACTCGTGCGCGAGCCCGCAATGCAGGCGGAATCCGCCCACTGGCCCTCAACCGAGGGGCACAAGAATCTCCTGCTGCACACAGACGAGCGCTACGGGTTCATCATCAACGCGGTGGTGCGCGAGCCCAACCGCAAGGGCAGCGTGCACGACCACTCCACCGCCTGGGTGCTCTACGGCCTGCTGGCGGGCACGGAATCGCTGGAGCGTTATGACCGGCTCGACGATGGTTCGAAGCCGGGCTACGCGCAGGTGCGCCTCGCCAGCGTCACCACCGGCGGGCCGGGCCAGGTGGACCTCGTGCCGCCCTACAACATTCACGCGGAGCAGGGCGGACCGGGGCGCTCCGTCGCGCTCATCTTCCGCAGCGAGCGTCTTGTGGGGCGCATCCTGCAGCACGGCTACAATCTCACCGACGGCAGCGTGATCGAGCGCTACGGCCCGACGCAAATCCCCTATGTGCTGGGGCAGGACGCGCCGCAGGCCGCGTGAGCGCGAACGCATCGGGGAGGGCGGTCATTCGGTGGAATAGACCGCCTTCACCCGTTTCGTGAGGTCTTCCGGCAGATCGACAAGGCTGGCGACAAGCGCAGCGACGTCCTCGCCGCGCCGGGGCTGCATGGCGAGGCGCATTTTCGCGGCCTCCTCAAGGCAGGCGGGGTCCTGCGCCATGGCGTCGAAGCCGCGCCGCAGCGCCTCCACGCGCTGGCGCGGCGTCTCGGGCGTGGTGAAGAAGGACACGCCCACCTCCACCGTGCTCATCAGCGCGTCGAGGATGCGGCGCTCCTCGTCATTGCGCGCGAGCTCCACCACCGCAGGCGTGTTCGGCAAGGCGGGATGACGCGTCTGCGCGAATTGCACGAGCGGCTTCACCTTGCCTTCCGGCAGCCAGGAGGGATGGTTGGCCTCAAGCGATTCCCACGAGATGTTCATGCCTTCCACCTCGCCCCGCTCAACGGCGAGCATGGCCTCTCCTGAGCCCTTATAGCCCATGACGAACTTGAACCTGTAGCCGAGCAGCCGGTTCATCACGCCGGGATAGATGGAGATCGTGGAGCTCGCGCCGGTGCCGGCCATGACGATCTCCTCGCGCGCGGCCTCCTGCGGCGTGGAGGCCTTCACCTGCGGGCGCAGGATGATGAGCGCGAGCTGCGAATTCGCGCGGCCGATCCATTCAAGCCGCCGCGCGTCGAAGCGCACGCCCTGCGCATCGAACTTCTGGTCGAGCGCGATGGTGGGCGCGCCGATCGCCAGAACCGAGCCGTCGCGCGGCGCGGCGTTGTAAACGTGGTTCACCGCCTGCAGGCTGCCTGCGCCCGGCATGTTGCGAATGACGAGGGCGGGCGCGCCGGGCACATGGCGGCCCATGTGGCGGGCGAGCAGGCGGGCGTAATTATCGTTCGCGCCGCCCACGGGATAACCGACGATCAGGTCGATCGTGCGGCCGCGATAGAAGGCCTCGTCGGCGCGCGCGGCCGGCGCAGCCCCCATGAGCGCCGCAAGGGCGCAGGCCGCCATGGCCCGGCCCGTGATCGTGCAGATCGCGTAACGCGTCATCGCGTTCATTTTCGCCTCCCTGTGTGCGCCCGCGTGCGGCGCGGGCTTACATCGACGCGTGCGGCGGATGGGTCTTCGTCACTGGCTCTCGAAGCCGATGTCGGCGACGAGCTTGGTCCAATAGGCGCGCTCGCTGGCGAGAAACTTCGCCGTGTCCGCCGGGTTCGTCGCGCGGATCGTCATGTTGAGCGCGGCGATGCGCTGGCTCACGTCGGGCGAGCGCACCACGTTCACGATGTCGCGGCTGATCCGCTCGGCGAGCGCGGGCGGCGTTCCTTCCGGCGCGACCATGGCGAACCATGTGATGGAGCGGAAGCCGGGCACGAATTCATTGATGGTGGGAACGTCGGGCAGGGCGGCGAGGCGTTCGAGGTCGGCGACGGCGAGGATGCGCGCCTTGCCGGCCTGATGCAGCGGCAGTGACGTCGTCACCGTGTCGAAGAAAGAATCCACATGGCCGGCGGCGATGTCGGTGAGGATTTGCGCCGCGCCGCTATAGGGCACGTGCACCATTTTCGCCTTGCTCGCCACTTCAAGCGCGCGACCTGTGAGATAGCCGGTCGAGCCGACGCCTTGGGAGGCGTAGTTCACCTTGTCGGGATTGGCTTTCGCATGGGCGATGAAATCCGGCAGGGTTTTCGCAGGCAGATCATTGCGCACGACGAGCGCGTTCGGCACGGTGGAGATGAGCGTGAGGGGCGCGAAACGCTCCGCTTCGAACGGCATGGTCTTGTAGAGCAGCTTGTTGAGCACGAGCGGCCCGGGCGCTGAGGACAGCAGCGTGTAGCCGTCGGGATCCGCGCGCATCACGCGCTGGGCGCCGATGTTGCCGCCTCCGCCCGCGACGTTCTCCACCACCACGCCCTTGCCGCCCCAGGCGCGGTTGAGCCCTTCCGCCACCACGCGCGTGATGCCGTCGAGCGCAGAGCCCGCAGGAAACGGCACGATGATGCGCACGGACTTCGCCGGGAACGCTTCCTGCGCGAATGCGCCGCCCCATGCCGCAGCGGCTGCGAGGCCGCCTCCAAAAGTGAACGCGCGACGATCCATGATCAGCCCTCCCTCTTTCCCCGGCGCCGCGCCGCCAGCTTGCGCTGGTCTTTGCGCGCCTGCGCCGGCCGGCTTTCGAGCCTGGTCCGGCGACATGGGGCCTGAGGGGAAGCGTGCGTCGAAACGCGGGCTTTGACAAGCCTTGGCGGAGCGCGGGCCTCGCCGCGTAGGGCGGTCGATGGCTTGATGGTGCCGGCTGCAGGAATCGAACCCGCGACCTACTGATTACAAATCAGTTGCTCTACCAACTGAGCTAAGCCGGCTCAGGCGCTTGGCCTGTCGGTGAGATAGCCCTCCCGCGCGGCGCGCGCAATCCCCGCGAGGGGGCAGGCGCGTGAGCGCAGCCAGCGCATGGCCCTAAGCGCACGGGCGTCGGGCGGGCGGGGGCATAAAAAAGCCCCGCGGTCTCCCGCGGGGCTTCGACGTCTGGCGCGGGCGGCGCGCGACTGCCCGTGCGGGCTTACTTGGTGTCGACCGAGTAGATGTCGCGGTCTTTCGTCTCCGGCACGAAGATCAGGCCGATCACGAATGTGCCGAGCGCGATGACGATCGGGTACCAGAGGCCGTAGTAGATGTCGCCCGTCGAGGCCACCATGGCGAAGGCGGTCGGAGGCAGGAAGCCGCCGAACCAGCCGTTGCCGATGTGATAGGGCAGCGACATGGCGGTGTAGCGGATGCGGGTCGGGAAGAACTCGACCAGCGCCGCCGCGATCGGGCCATAGACGGCCGTCACATAGAGCACCAGCACTGTCAGGATCGCGATGATCGCCAGCGCCTGCTTGTTGCCCAGAGCCTCGAAGAAGCCGTTCAGCTTCACGATGTTCGGGTCGTTCGCCTTCGGATAGCCGGCCGCCTGCGCGGCCTCCGCGAAGCTCGCCATGTTCTTGGGAATGGCGGCGTCGATGGCGACATCCTTGCCGTTGACGGTCACTTTCGGAGTCGACCCCGCGGGCGCGGCGACCAGCTCGTACTTGATGGCCGAACGCGCCATCGCCACGCGGGCGACGTCGCAAGGCGCGGTGAAGGTGCGGATGCCGACGGGGTCGAACACTGAGCCGCAGGTGGCGGGGTCAGCGACGACCTGCACCTTCACGGTCTCAATGGCGTTGTTGAGCGTCGGGTTCGCGATCTTCGTCAACTGCGTGAACAGCGGGAAGTAGGTCACCGCGGCCACAAGACAGCCCGCGAGGATCACCTTCTTGCGGCCGATCTTGTCCGACAGCGAGCCGAAGAAGATGAAGCCGCCGGTGCCCAGAATGAGCGACCAGGCGATCAGCACGTTGGAGGTGAACAGGTCCACCTTCAGAATGCTCTGCAGGAAGAACAGCGCGTAGAACTGGCCCGTGTACCAGACCACCGCCTGACCGGCGACGAGACCGAGCAGCGCGATGATGACCATCTTGCCGTTCTTCCACTGGCCGAAAGCTTCAGACAGCGGCGCCTTCGACTGGGTGCCCTCTTCCTTCATCTTCTGGAAGGCAGGCGATTCCTGCATCTGCAGACGAATCCAGACCGAGATGCCGAGCAGGAAGATCGAGAGCAGGAAGGGGATGCGCCAGCCATAGGCCGCGAAGTCCTTCTCGCCGAGATATGTGCGCAGCGACAGGATGACCATGAGCGACAGCAGCAGGCCCACCGTCGCGGTCGTCTGAATCCACGAGGTGTAGAAACCGCGACGGCCCACCGGCGCATGTTCGGCCACATAGACCGCCGCGCCGCCGTATTCGCCGCCGAGCGCGAGGCCCTGCAGCATGCGCAGAATGATCAGGGTGACCGGCGCGATCCATCCGATCGACTCATAGGAGGGCAGCAGACCGACCACGAAGGTCGAGAAGCCCATGATGAGGATGGTGATCAGGAAGGTGTATTTGCGGCCGACGAGGTCGCCGATGCGGCCGAACACAAGCGCGCCGAACGGGCGCACGAGGAAGCCCGCCGCGAAGGCGAGCAGGGCAAACACGTTGCGCGTCGCCGGATCGAAGGCTGAGAAGAACTGCACCGCGATGATCGCAGCCAGCGAGCCGTAGAGATAGAAATCGTACCATTCGAAAACAGTGCCGAGGGACGAAGCAAGAATGACCTTCTTCTCCTCCCTCGTCATCGGGCGGACCGGCCGCTGACCCGAATCAATATCTGCCAAGCTCATCGGTGTTTCCTTTTGTGCGCTTGCGCCACGTTGCGTTCGACCGCCTCTCACAGCGCCAGGTATGCGTAAAAACACCTGAGTAACTGTTCTTTGATGTCGTCCGTAGTGTCACATATGCAGGAAATGGCTCGCCGGTTGAAGCTGACAAAAGGTCGTACGCAATGCGGCCAACTCCCTGCAGAAACAGGGAGCTAGAAAATTGTTGCAATGCAAAATTTCTTGCTGCGCCGCGTTCAATGCGCGCAGCTGAAACCCCCTCCAAAGTCGAATGATTGCGTTGATGCTGCGATGGCGGCGTTTGACTACACTCGCCGCGCAACAAGAGCTTTCACTGCGCAAAGCCTGCACGCCATGGGACGCGGTTTTTTGGAGGGAGAAAATGTCGGAACACAATTTTGAGCGATATTGGCAGCGAACATCATCCTTGATGACCAAGATGATCGTGCTGTGGTTCATTTTCGGCCTCGCGGTGCATTTCTTTGCTCCGCAGCTCAACGCCATCAAGATTCTCGGCTTCCCGCTCGGCTTCTACATGGCTGCGCAGGGGTCTCTGATCGCGTTCGTCGTGATGCTCTTCTGGTTTGGCAAGGCGCAAGACCAGATCGATCGCGACGAGGGCGTGGCCGAAGACTAAGGGGGGATCGATGTCGAATTCTTCATCTGGAGGCGGCGGCGATTTCACGTCGAACCTCGGCCGCATCTACGCGCTCTACACGGGCGGGTTCTTCGGCTTCATTATTCTCGTCGGCATTCTCGAACAACTGGGCGTGCAGCAGAAATATCTCGGCTACATGTTCATGGGCCTCACGATTCTGGTTTACGCCTTCATCGGCGTGGTGAGCCGGACGTCGGAGGTCGGAGAATATTATGTGGCCGGGCGCAAGGTGCCCGCCTTCTATAACGGCATGGCGACAGGCGCGGACTGGATGTCCGCCGCCTCCTTCATCGGCATGGCGGGAACCTTGTTCCTTTTGGGCTACGACGGCCTCGCCTTCGTGCTCGGCTGGACCGGCGGCTATGTGCTGGTGGCGGTGCTGATCGCGCCGTTCCTGCGCAAGTTCGGCGCTTATACGGTGCCTGACTTCCTTGCTGCGCGCTATGGCGGCAACGCGGCGCGTCTGTGCGGCGTTCTCGTGCTCATGGCCTGCTCCTTCACCTATGTGGTGGCGCAGATCTTCGGCACGGGCCTCATCGCCCAGCGCTTCCTCGGCATGAACTTCGAGCTTGCGTGTTTCGTCGGCCTCGCCGGCATTCTCGTCTGCTCGATGCTGGGCGGCATGAAAGCCGTCACCTGGACGCAGGTCGCTCAGTACATCGTGCTGATCGTCGCCTATCTGATCCCGGTGGTGTGGATGTCAGCCAACAAGTTCGGCCTGCCTGTTCCGCAGCTCACCTATGGTCAGGCGCTGGAGCAGATCGCCGCGCTCGAACAGAGCTTCATCAAGAACGGCCTCGCGCCCGCCACGATGAAGATCCACGACGCGCCGTTCACCAGCTATTCGCCGGCGAACTATTTCTGGCTGATCTTCTGCCTCATGGTGGGCACGGCCTCCCTGCCGCACGTCCTCATGCGCTACTTCACGACGCCCAGCGTCAGGGAAGCGCGTGTGTCGGTGGCCTGGTCGCTGCTGTTCATCTTCATCCTCTACTTCACGGCGCCGGCCTATGCGGCGTTCTCGAAGCTTGAGGTTTACTCGACCCTCATCGGCAAGCCGCTCGCGGACATGCCGCAATGGGTCTACAACTGGGGCAAGCTTGGTCTCGTCACCATCTGCGGCAAGAGCGCATCCTCGCTCGCGGACATCACCGCGGCGTGTCAGGCGATCGCCGGACATGGAGGCGTGCTGCGCTGGCAGGACTTCGGCATCAACACCGACGTGGTGGTGATCTCGACGCCTGAAATCGCGGGCCTGCCTTACGTGATCACGGGTCTGGTGGCGGCGGGCGGCCTTGCGGCTGCGCTGTCGACCGCCGACGGCCTGCTGCTCGCGCTCGCCAACGCGCTGTCGCACGACATCTACTACAAGATGATCAACCCGAACGCGCCGACCAAGCTGCGCCTCATCATCAGCCGCGCGCTGTTGGTGGTCGTCGCTGTGCTGGCGGCCTGGACGGCCTCGACCCGACCCACGGACATCGTGGCGATGGTCGCCTGGGCGTTCAGCCTCGCGGCGGGCGGTCTCTTCCCGGCGCTTGTGCTGGGCGTGTGGTGGAAGCGCGCGACCTCGCAGGGCGCCATCGCCGGCATTCTCGCCGGCTTCTTCGTGACGTTGTTCTACCTCGTCATCACCCGATACTGGCCGCATCTGGGCGTCCAGTATTTCGGCATGACGTCGCTTCTGAACCCCGTCACCGGCGCGCCTCTGATCGACGCTGCGGCGATGGCGCAGCATCTGGCCAATCCCGCGGTGGCGGACGGCCCGGTGCTCGCCAGCAACCCGCTCGCCTCGCGCGTGGGCTGGTTCAACATCAACAACATCTCCTCGGCGGCCTTCGGCTTGCCGGTGGGTCTGCTGGTGATGTACGTCGTCTCCAAGATGACGCCTGAGCCCTCCAAGGAGCTGCAGGAGTTCATCGACAATTGCCGTCGCCCGAGGGGCCAGACGCTGATGGTCGAGAAGGTCTGATCGGCTCAAGCCGACGTAAGAACGGGGCGGGGGAGTTTCCCCCGCCCCATTTCTCTTTCCAATGCTTGCGGGAAGGCGTGACCAACGCATGAGCGACGCCCTCGGGTTCTGGTTCTTCACATTGCCGAATTATGTGCTGGCGGCCGCCATGTACACGTTGATCGGCAGGTATCTTCTGTCGTTCGTGTTCAAGCCGGACAGCGAGCTTGTGATCTGGCGCACGTTCCGCCAGCTCAGCGATCCGATTTTGGGCGCGGTGCGGGCGATCACGCCTGCGGTCGTGCCGGGCGGGCTTGTGATGGTTCTGGCGATCGTCTGGATCATCTTGTTGCGCGTCGTTCTGTTTTTCGCGCTGTTGAAGGTCGGCGTCACGCCGCAGGGGGGCGCATGACTGGTCTTGAGCCGCCGCTTTCGCCCGCTGATCTTGAGCGACGCGAACAATTGCTCCAGCGCGACGGATATCTCCTGGGCATCGCGCTCGTGGGCCTCGTCAACGGCATGCATTTCTCGCCGCTCTACGATCTCTTTCTCGTTCCGGTGGCCGCGCTCGCCGCAGGCTTCTGGATATCGTCCAAGCTCGTGATTTTTTATCTCGCCTCGCTGGTGCTCTCGGTGGCGACGATCATGGTCGCCGGTGTGCCGGCGGCGCTTTATGAACGCCGGCGTTCTCTGCGCGAGACCGATGCGCGTTCGCTGCAGATATGGCTTGCGAGCTCTTTCGTGATCTCTCTGCCCGCTTTCATGCGCATGTTCGGCGGGGCGGGCTGAGGCTCTGGGCTTCAGGCGTCGAACAGGAGGTCGCGCGTGAGCGTCTGCGTCTCATCGGCGAGGCTCAGGGCCTCGCGCAGTTTCTTGCGTTCCAAACGGGTGAGCGCAGCGATCTCCACTGAATTGCCAGGCGTGACGCCCGACTGAAGGTCGGCGATCTGTTGGCGCAGGATGAGCGTGAGGAACAGGCCATGAGCCTCCGCCAGCGCCTCGAGGTCTTGCGCGCCGCCGCCTGCGGCCGTCAGCTCGGTGAGCCGCTCGCGCGTCGAGGCCGCTTCAAGCCCACGCGTCAGCGCGAGCGCGCGCGCCATGCAGACGATGGGGAACAAGCCGGCGCGTTTGAGGTCAATGCGCCCCTCTTGCGCGCGCAAACGTCCAAAAAGGCCAAGTCCGCTGTGGTGCGCCCCGCTCGCCTCCACGAGCAATTTGGCGAAGGCGGCGCGTCCGCGCGTCAGCGCGCGCGCCTGCGTTTGCAAGGCGTCGGCGAGCGCGCCGTCGCCGGCGCAGAATCGCTGGTCGAAGAAGGCGTCCACGCTTAGGAGGTCTTGCGGGCTTGCGCGCTGCGTCCAGTGCGCGATGCGCGCGCGCCATGTCTCAAGCGAGCCGCGCCAGGCGGGATTGCGCGCCATCACGCCGCCCTTGCACAAAGGCACGCCGGCCTCGTGCAGGAGAGCGGCGAGGCGTGCGCCGAATTCGGCGAACCAGCGATCCTGCGGCCCATCCGGCGCGCCCGTTTCGAAGACAAGAGCGTTGTCCTGATCCATCGCCAGCAGGCTTTCGCCGCGCGCGGCCGAGCCCAGAGCGAGCACTGCGAAAGCGCAGGGCGGCGGGCCCAGGCCCTGCGCCTCCATTTGCGCCGCGCAGACCTCAGCAGCGCGAGCCATGAGGGCTACGATCTCGTAGGAGACGACTTCGGCGGCCTCCCGACCGCTCGCGCCGTCGGCGATCAGACTGGCGCAGGCGCGCGGAAGGCCCGACCAGGCCGCGGCCATGGCGCGCGCGTCCAGCGCCTGCGAAATGGCGTCGCCGAGAGCCAGCGCGGCGCTGTTGCGCGCGCCCAGCAGATCCCGCGCGGAGAGCGCGCCCACCACGCGCGCTTGCGCGTCGATGACGGCGAGGTGGCGGATGCGCAGCCGCGTCATGCGGCCTATCGCGACGTAGAGCGGCGCGTCCGCCGCCACGACATGCAGCGGAGCGCTCATATAGCGCGCAGCGGGGGCGTCGAGCGCGGCGGCGTCGTCGCGCGCGAGCGCGCGCATCGCGTCGCGCTCCGTCAGCACGCCGCATGCATGAGCGAACGGCGGGCTCTCAGGCGTCCGCGCGATGAACAGCGAAGAGGACTGGGCCTGCGTCATGCAGCGAAGGGCGACCCGCAGGCTCACGTCCGCTGGGGCGACGAGCGCGGGCGCGCTCATCGCTTCCGCGACCTTACGGCGATAGGCGTAGGCGCCCGCGCCTGGCGCCTGGGCGTCGGGGCCGGCTTTGCGCGCGGCGCCGCCTGCGGAGGGCGGCGGCGCCCCCTCGTCCCAGCCGGCGAGGCTGCGGCTTTCCATCGCCTGCGTTTGAGCGGCGCAGGCGCGCAGGGCTTCGCCGAGCGTGCGCACGCCGCGATCGCGCAGGCGCGGAGCAAGCGCCAGAAAAACGCGCGCGGCGGTGATGGCGTCGCCCAGAGCGCTGTGTCTGGGCCCAGCCTGCACGTCGAGCCAGGCGCACAGGCTTTCGAGCGTGTAAGCCGCCAGGCGCGGCGCGACCGCCTGTGCGAGCAGGCGCGTGTCGAGCGCGTGGGGAGACGTGAAGGGCAGGCCGGCGCGCGCGCATTCCGCGCGGATCAGAGCGATGTCATAGCCAATGGAATGGCCGATCCATGGGCGTTCGCCCAGAAAGCCTGCGACCTGCGGCCAGACCTTTGCGAAGGCGGGCGCCGCGCGCGCCGTCGCATCGTCGATGCCATGAATCGCGGTGGCGGACGCCGGGATGGGTTCGCCCGGATCGACGAGACTGCGGAATGCGGCGTTCTCATCGCCCGCCACTCCGGCGTCGATCGAGACCGCGGCGATCTCCACGATGCGCGCGCGTGCGGGGTCGAGGCTCGTGGCCTCGACGTCGAGCGCGATCGCGTCGAGGGCAAGCAAGGGAGTCGCGAGAAGGAATCCGTTCATAGGGCGTCCCGGGCGGCGACGTGGAGAGTTTAGCATCGCCGGCGCGTCCGCGCGCCGGATTCGCTCGCTGTTAAGCATCCCGCGAGACGGCGCTTAACAAAGGTCTACTTGGGCTTCACTATTGAAGGGTCGGCTGGATGGCCGACGCGACGCGCGCGGCGCGTGACGACAGGAGCCCCGGATGTTGTCTTTCAAAACCGCCCTGCGCAGCGGCGTGGCGTTGGCCGCCTGCGCCTGCTCGGCGAGCCTCGCTTATGCGCAATCCGGCCCCGGATGGAGCGGACAGGGCTATCATGCAGCCCCCGCTTATTCCACGCCTGCTTACGGCGCGCCTGCTTACGGCGCGCCCGGTTACGGAGCGCCTGTCGATCCGCGCGCGCCATGTCCTGAACAGGCGCAGGCCCGCGCGTACAACGGACATACGCAGCATGGATATGCGCAGCATGGATATGCGCAGCCGCATCACGCCTATGCGCAGCCCCAGACCTATGCGCAGCCTGTCGTCGTGCATGAGCGGGCGACCTATGGCCGCGTGGCGCACAACAGGCCGGCGGCGAGCGTCGCCTATGTCAGGACGCGGCAGGGGCCGACGCCGGTGGCGATCGAATATGAATACGAGGCTGCGGCGGAGCCGAGTTCGCGCCTCGTCTATGACACGCGCGGTTCGCGCTGGCGTTGCGCCGGCGCGCGCGGCTCAGCCCTGCGCGAGTTTCATGCGCGCAATGGTGAGCGCGACCGCGCAGGCGTTCGACACATTGAGGCTGCGCACGGCGCCTGGCAGATCGATGCGCGCGAGCGCGTCGCATCTTTCGCGGGTGAGCCTGCGCAGGCCCTTGCCTTCGGCGCCCAGCACGAGGGCGAGCGGGCGTTGGAGCGGCGTCTCCTCGAGCGAGGCCGGCCCGTCTGAATCAAGCCCGATGCGCAGATAGCCCATGTCGCCCAGCTCCTCGAGCGCGCGGGCGAGATTGACCACGCTCACCACCGGCACGTGCTCCAGTCCGCCCGAGGCGGTTTTCGCGAGCACGCCCGTCAGCGCAGGGGCGTGTCGCTCGGTCGTGACAAGCCCCGCCACGCCGAACGCTGCCGCCGTGCGCAGGATCGCGCCGACGTTATGCGGGTCGGTGACCTGATCGAGCACGAGCGCGACGCCATCGGCCGGCAGGTCGGAGATATCCATGGCGGGCAGGGGGCGGGCCTCGAGCAGGGCGCCCTGATGCACGCTCTCAGGCGGCAGGCGGCGGGCGATCTCCTCGCCGGTCGCCACAACAAGCTCCACGCCGCTGGCGGCGATCTCCGGCGCCAGCCGTTCGGCGCTGGCGGCGGTGGCGGTGAGGCGCAAGGCTTTGCGCCGGCATGCGCGCAGGGCCTCGCGCACGGCGTGGTGGCCCCAGATCAGGCAGACGTCAGGCGGCGTGCGCGGGACGGCTGGGGCGTGCGCGCGCCGCTCGGCTTGTCGGCTGTCTTGCCGGCTGTCTTGCCGGCTGTCTTGCCGGCCGTCTTGCCGCCCGATCTTCCGGCCGTCTTGCCGGTCCTCGCGCCGGTCCTCCCGCCTGTCGCTTTGCCGGTCGTTCTGGCGGGCTGGGCGTCGGTCTTCGGCCCGGGGAGGGCGGGCGTCGCGGTGGGGGCGTTTTCTGGTCACGCTGTTCGCCTCTGGTCGCTGTCGCCGCGCGGGGCCCAAGGGAGGGCATGCAGGGCGCGTGCAGGGCTTTGTGCATGGCATGGCGGGCTTGAGGGCGCAAACCGCAAAAGCGGGCAGAAAGCGGTTGACACGGCGGGCCCGCCTTCGCATAAGCGCGCGATCAAGACCCCGTCTTCCGACGGGGTTTTTTGATCCGGCGAAAGCTGGTCTGAGCGCGCGGTTCGCCGCGACGTTCCGGGGGAATGTCCCGAGCGGCAAAGGGGGCGGACTGTAAATCCGCTGGCTATGCCTTCGTAGGTTCGAGTCCTACTTCCCCCACCACTTTCCTTTTTGAGGCCGCTGAAAACCGCACGCTCCAGAGAGCCGCGGCGGCGCGCGGCGCTGCGAAGCCCCTTCATTCCTTGCCGGAATCTTAAACGGCTGGAGCGCGCCCCCGTGCCAAAACGGGACTGGGGCGAACGCGCGCGAACGCTTCGTGGATATCCACAGGCTGAATCGGGAATGGGCGATCAGAACAGACGCGCGATCGCGTCCGGGTCGGCGAGGCCGGCGGCCACGCAACCGAAGAAGACATAGGCGCCCGCCACGTCCCACAATGACAGGTCGTCGCGCGCGGGCGCGGGCGGGGGTGCGGCGTGGGCGTCGCGAAGGCCCTTCTCCCTGCGCCAGGCGTGCAGCGCCACGGCTGCGCCCGCCACCACCAGAACGGCGGCGATGGCGCCGATGGCGACCTGCCGGGGCGCGGCGAACAACAGGGCGGCGCCTATGGCCGAGAGAACGACGTTCAGCCGCTGGAACAGGAGAGGCGCGGCGTGGCGCGGATCGCGCGGGTCGAGCGGACGCTCAGGCGGAGCGGCGCGCTGGCGCGACCGCACAAGCGAGATGGCGATGGACTTGGCAGACCGCCGCGGCACCATGCTCGCATTCTCCTTGGCTAAGGCGCGACGCGCCTTCATGTCAAAGAGTTAGGCCTGCGGCACGGTCCTGAACATTCGTAGGCCTGCGCCCGCAGGTTTGCCTCCGTTGATGTGCGGTGGGTGAAATGCGGCGCCCGCAGGCTTTCCACATCAAGCCTTGACTCCCCGGCGCGGGAGGCGTTTGATGGAACAAATAGAGAACGAATCTGAGCGGAGAGAACCGATGTCGCAGGGCGACAGGTCGGAACGGATAGGTTTTTTGCGCGCCGCCATCGCGCGCATCGAGGCGGGCGGGTCCTCGCCGCCGGGCGCAGGCGTCCTGGCCGCTTGCGCGCAGGGCGCAGGGGCGGGGGCGGGAACGGGGACGCTGGCTCCGACCCAGACCCAGACCCAGACCCAGCCTCAGGTCCAGCCTTCCGCCCGTGGCCTGTTCTGCGAAGTGGCGCCTGCGGCCCCGCACGACCATGGGGCGGCTTCCGGCTTCGCGCTGGCGCTGGCGGCCCGCTGCGCGCGGGAGCGGGGCGGGCCGGTGCTGTGGATCGCCGAGGATTTCGCCCTCGTCGAATGGGGCGTCCCCTATGGGCCGGGGCTGGCCGTCCATGGCCTCGCCTGGCGCGACCTGACCCTGATGCGCCTGCAGCGGCGGGCCGATGTGTGGCTCGCCGCGGAGGAGGCGATCCGCGCCCGCGTCTTCGCCGCCGTCGTGGCGGAGCCCGCGGGGCTTGCGGGGGCGGAGGCGCCCGGCGTCCTGCGGCGGCTCGCCATGGGGGCGCGGGCGGCGGGGGCGCGCATGATCCTGCTGCGCCCGCCGGTGCGCGAGCGCCTGCCGTTCCTTGCGCCCACGCCCTTGCGTTTCGAGGTCGCCGCCCGTCCGGCGCCGCGTCCGGCCGCGGGCCGGCGGCCCTTGCCGGGGCAGGGCGCCTGGCGCGTGCGCCATGCGGGGCCGGCGGGCCTGCCCGCCCATCTCGATCCTGAAGGTTTCCGCGACGTCGATCTCCCCCTGGCGGGCGCCGTCGGTCCCGACGTCGCCGGAGCCGACAGGGAGGAGGCCGGCGCCGCCCGGTTCGCGCGAAGGGAGGACTTCATTGGCGTCGCGTTATCTTTGCGTTCATCTGCCGGCTTTTCCGGCCGGGCCGCCTGACGCGGGCGCCCGTCTCGTCGCGCTCGCGCAGGCCTGCGGCCGCTACACGCCGCTCGTCGCCTGCGATGCGCCCGACGGGCTCGTGCTCGACGTGGCGGGCGCCGCGCATCTGTTCGGCGGCGAGGCGGCGCTGGCGGGTCTGATCGAAACCCGTTTCGCACGCCTTGGCGCGCGTGCGGCGATTGCGGACTCCCCCGAGGCCGCATGGGCGTTGGCGCGTTTTGGGCCGCAGCTCGCGCATGCGGGATCCGGCGCCGCGCGCATCCTGCCCGCAGGCGACGAAAAGGCGCTCGCGCGCGCCATGCATCCGCTGCCCGTCGCCGCCCTGCGCCTGCCGCAGGAGATCGCGCTGGCGCTGTCGCAGACCGGTCTCAAGACCATCGGCGACATCGCCATGCGTCCGCGCGCGCCCATCGCCGCGCGGTTCGGCGCGCAGGTGTTCGCCCGCCTCGATGCGATGATGGGGCGCGCGAAGACGCCCATCTCGCCGCGCTTCGAAGCGCCCGCCTATGTGGTCGAGCGCCGTTACGCGGAGGGCGTGCGCGCGCGCCCCTATATCGAGGACGTGCTGCTCGCGCTCGCGCAGGAGGCCTGCGGCCTCATGGCGCGACACGACGAAGGCGCGCGCCGCATCGCCGCCGTGCTCTTTCGGGTGGACGGGCGCACGCAGCGCGTGGACGTCGCCACAAGCCGCCCCTTGCGCGATCCGCCCGCGATCCTGCGCCTGTTCCGCGGCAAGCTCGACGCGTTGGAGGCCGGCGCGCAAAGCGACGCGCTCGATCCCGGCTATGGATTCGATCTCATCCGCCTCGCGGTGATGGAGGCCGAGCCGCTCGCCGCGCGGCAGGACGCGCTTTTGCCCATGCAAGAGAGCTTGCAAGAGAGCTTGCAAGATAACTTGCAAGAGAAAGCCCCCGCGCGCGGCAAGGCGCATGCGGGAACGGGTTTCGCGCGCGCAGGCCGCCCGCAGGACGCGCTCGCCGATTTCCTCGACCGCATGAGCGCGCGGTTCGGCGCGCACAGGGTGTTGCGCCTTTCGCCTGCGGATTCCCATCTGCCCGAGCGCGCTATGGCTGCCTTGCCGGCCACGATGGCCCGCGAGAGCGCGGAGCCTGCGCCCGCCGCCGACGAGCGGCCGCTGCGCCTGTTCGAACGCCCCGAGCCCATCGACGCCATCGCGCAGGCGCCCGACGGGCCGCCTCTCAAGTTCCGCTGGCGGCGCATGGTGCATGACGTGGCCGCCTATGAGGGGCCTGAGCGCATCGCGCCGGATTGGTGGCGCGAGGCG
>Ga0315903_10001035_pt1 | contig 41936 bp, 32 predicted proteins | sample LakEriMetagenome_7_FD_203524 | JGI IMG/M metagenome (GOLD analysis project Ga0315903, IMG submission 203524) | Freshwater fungal communities from buoy surface, Lake Erie, Ohio, United States - Buoy 2 MA119 | ecosystem: Environmental > Aquatic > Freshwater > Lake | place: USA: Lake Erie, Ohio... | reverse complement strand
TGGGTTGTTATTTTCATAGCACAACCATTTTTGCGAACATTTGCAAGTCTATCCATGCCTGCTTCTTCATTGCAGGTCGCGCAATAAGCGTTCGTGGATGAAATGTCGCCAGCGTTGGTATGTTAAGGCCATCATGGACAATGTTACGTAACTCGGTCCGTGCATGCATGAGTTCTTCGCCCAACAGAGCCTTGCATGCGGCGGAACCAAGTATCACAAGCGATTTGGGTTTAATCAGCTGTATTTGGTGCAACATAAAGTGGGCGAGTTCGGGCAAGTCCGTTGCGGGAATCTCTCCTGCTGGCGGCATGCTCGTCGCTAACCATGTGCAATGACACTGCGCGGTATCGATCCCGATTGCCGCAAGCATCCGATGCAGGAGTTCTGCATTCAAAGACGTTCTGTTCTCAGGCATAGATATTATGTCCGGTAGATCCGAGACAACCATCACGTCGCTACTTATCGGACCAACGGACGGAGAGCGAACAGGACCATAAGTGTTGCCGGGTAGGGGCGCGCCACTGACTACCATCTCGCGAAGGGTAACAATATCATTAGGCCAGATTACGGTAGGCGTTGCCGGCGCCTCTGTCTGTTTTTTTTCGGATAGGGAGAGGACCGACATGTTCGATGATGTATCAACGGCATCCTGGGCTAGCAAATCCACAGCGCTCTCATGCACAGCCGAATCAACCCCAGCAAGCTCCCACCAACCAGATAATGACTCAACAGCAGCAAAAGCAGCAGTTTTTCCCCGATCCTCCATAAATCCCTTCAGTCACCAGTTGACGGCGGGGTCAATTGCTTGGCATGGCAATTACCACAGGCAGTTCATATAATGGGACGGCTGGAACTATATGCCGGGTAAAGGATAAAGGCAATGAGTGAACGTGAGTCGATGCCCTATGATGTTGTGATTGTTGGTGCCGGGCCAGCAGGACTTTCGGCTGCAATCCGCATAAAACAATTGTCTCCTGACACCAGCGTCTGCGTCCTTGAAAAAGGTTCCGAAGTGGGCGCGCATATTTTATCAGGTGCAGTCATAGATCCAAAGGCCTTGGATGAGTTGCTGCCTGACTGGAAGAACATGGGTTGCCCGCTGGCCGATACGCCCGTGAATGACAATCAGCATTGGATCATGACCAAGACTGGCAAGTTCAATATGCCGCATTTCCTGACGCCTGGTTTCATGCACAATAAGGGTACATACACCGGCTCACTCGGAAATGTCTGCCGCTGGTTGGCAGGACAGGCAGAAAATCTAGGTGTTGAAATTTTTCCCGGATTTTCGGCCGCAGAAATTCTCTACAACAGCGATGGTTCAGTTAGGGGGGTCGCAACTGGCGACATGGGCATTGCCCGTGATGGTAGCCATAAAGACGATTATATGCGCGGTATGGAATTGCATGCAAAATACACCTTCTTTGCAGAAGGCGTGCGCGGCCACCTCACCAAATTGCTTAAGCCCCAATTTGGACTGGATAAGGATTGCGAGCCGCAGGTTTACGGCATCGGCTTGAAGGAATTGTGGGATATTCCGCCAGAGCAACACGCTGCTGGCCGGGTGATCCATAGCCAAGGCTGGCCGCTGACCGATGCCAATGGCGGCGCGTTTCTATATCATCAGGCCAACAACCAGGTTGCCTTGGGTTTTGTTGTGTGGCTGAATTACTCCAACCCCTATTTGTCGCCATTCGAAGAACTCCAGCGTTGGAAAACCCATCCAGAGGTGAAGAAAATATTGGCTGGTGGACGTCGTGCTTCCTACGGCGCCCGTGCAATTAGCGACGGTGGTTGGCAGTCAGTACCTGAACTCGGATTCCCTGGCGGCGCTTTGATTGGGTGTTCGGCAGGCTTCGTAAACGTGCCGCGTATCAAGGGCACGCATACTGCGATGAAGTCGGGCATGCTGGCGGCTGAAGCTGCTGTTGAAGCCCTCGCTGCGGGCCGCGAACATGACGCGCTTACTTCATATCAAACAGCCTATGAAAATAGCTGGATTTACAAAGAATTGCGTATGGTACGCAACGTCCTTCCGCTGGTAGAAAAATACGGCAACTTGCTGGGCAGCGGGCTTGCTGGCATCAATATGTGGCTAGAGAATTTTGGAATTCGCATGCCATTTACGATGAAGCATCATCCGGACCATAAGGCGCTAAAAAAGAAGAAGGGCGCCGAACGTATCGAATATCCAAAGCCAGATGGAGTTTTCAGTTTTGACCGTCTGTCTTCCGTTTTTCTTTCAAACACCAACCATGCCGAAGACCAGCCAATTCATCTGCAGGTCAAAGATATGGACCTTCAGAAAAACAGCGAGTTTATGGAGTTTGCGGGTCCATCAACGCGGTATTGCCCCGCGGGTGTGTATGAGTGGATTGAAGAAGAGGGCAAGGACCCGCGCTATCAAATCAATTCGCAAAATTGCGTTCATTGTAAGACTTGCGATATCAAGGACCCGAACCAGAATATCAATTGGGTGACGCCAGAGGGCGGCGGTGGGCCTAACTACCCCAATATGTAATGCGGGTGGCGGTTCGGTCGCCACCCCGGGGTTAAGGTTGTGTCGTGGAACATTCTGAAATAGCCTTTGCAAAGATAAATCTCGCCTTGCACGTCAGGAAACGGCGGGACGATGGCTATCATGACATTGAAACGCTGTTCGCCTTTGTGCAGGACGGCGATATCCTAACTGCGTGCCCAACAAATGCATTGAGTGTTGAGATTGTTGGCCCCTTTGGAACGGGATTAAAGACGGATCACAACAATTTGGTGCTACAAACAGCTTTGTCCTTGAAGGCACATTACGGAGTTTCGCAAGGTGCCGCGATCCGGCTCGACAAAAGACTGCCCATTGCATCTGGTATAGGTGGAGGGTCGGCCGACGCTGCGGCCACTGGAAGGCTGCTTAACCAGCTTTGGGACTTAAATGCGACCGAGCACGAACTGGCAGATATTCTTGCCCCATTAGGTGCAGACATTCCCGCTTGCGTTTACAGCCGCCCAAGTTTCGGTAGCGGAACTGGAACTGCACTGTCTTTTTTGGACGATAGCAAGATCGCCGCGCGACATGTGTTACTCGTCAACCCTCTGCAATCCGTATCTACAGCAGCGATATTTAAGGCATGGAAAGGCATTGATGGCGGCGCAGTTCATCGCGGCGATATATGGGACGCTGCGAATAAAGGGCAAAACGACCTTGAACCGATTGCTGCAGCGATTTGTCCGGTCATTACCGATATTCTTGAGCGCCTTTCGCTAGCAAAACCAGCGTTCGTTCGCATGTCCGGCTCTGGGGCGACATGCTTTGCCTTGTTTGACGATGCAGAAACCCTTGAGTCAGCAAGAGCAACACTTGACCCAGATTGGTGGTCCATGGCCAGTATGCTGAGATGACGGATGCGCCGTTCGAAATATTAGGAACGCCGCGGCAAGGCGGGTTCCTGATCATCGGGGACCACGCGTCGAACCGCATTCCCGATGATATTGATCTAGGGATCTACCCTGCGCTCCTTCGCGAGCATATTGCTTGGGACATTGGCGTTGTAGAGGTTGTGCGCTTGATCACACAAGATGCGCGCTTTGCGGCCTATCTCGGCGGTTATTCGCGCCTTGTTGTCGATTTAAACAGAGATGAAAGTGATCCTGCCGCCATCCCCAGCGAAAGCGATGGGATAATCATTCCCGGTAACATTACCAGCCTGAGGGACAAACAGGCAAGGCTGGAACGCTTTCACAGGCCCTATCACGACCATTTGCAGCAATTGCTGTCAGTGCACCGCCCGGCCCTGGTTTTATCGCTACACAGCTTTACACCAGCCTTAGAGAGTAAACCTCATGAGGCGCGGCCTTGGGAGGTTGGGGTGCTGTATAATGAACAGGAAGCGGCGTCCAAATTGGCCATACCGTTTCTGGAGAATGCCGGTTATTGCGTTGGCGACCAACTCCCTTATTCCGGCAAGCTGCTTAATGCGACCATGAACCGCCACGCCGAAGCCAATAACATCCCCTATATCGGAATTGAGATGCGGCAGGATCTATCAAGTGGTCTCGATGGACAAGCAAGATACGCACGCACATTGGCAGATATGTGCCATTTTGTTTCGGAACAGCTTGGCTTATCCATATAAAATGGCTTAAAGCGCAAGGCTTAACGGAGGTCAGTATGCCAAACCAGTTCGACAAGTCCAAATTGCCAAGCCGCCATGTGTCTGTAGGGCCAGAACGTGCCCCACATCGCAGCTATTATTACGCTATGGGCCTGACCGCTGAAGAAATCGCACGGCCATTTGTAGGCGTGGTGTCCGCTGGAAATGACAGCGCACCGTGCAACACAACGCTAGATGCGCAAGCCGATATCGCGCGTGTCGGCGTGGAGCAGGGCGGCGGCATGCCGCGCCGTTTCAATACTATCACCGTAACCGACGGTATTGCCATGGGGCATCAAGGGATGAAATCTTCCTTGGTTAGCCGCGAAGTTATCGCGGATTCGGTTGAACTGTCGGTGCGCGGTCACTGCTATGACGCGCTTGTGGGCTTTGCGGGCTGCGACAAATCCCTGCCAGGCATTATGATGGCGATGTTGCGTTTAAACGTGCCCTCGATTTTCGTGTATGGCGGCTCCATCCTTCCTGGCCGTCACAATAACAAAGACGTCACGGTCAAGGATGTTTTCGAAATCGTCGGCAAATATGCGGCGGGCGCGTGCCCTTTATCGGAATTGGAAGAGCTTGAGCGCGTGGCTTGTCCCGGCCATGGCGCATGTGGCGGACAATATACCGCGAACACCATGGCCTGTGTCGGAGAAGCGATTGGTCTTTCGTTGCCGAACAGCAACATGGCGCCAGCACCTTATTCAACCCGTGACCAAATTGCGCATGCCGCCGGCGTCCAAGTGATGGATTTGCTCGCACGAAATATCCGTCCGCGTGACATATGTACGCGTGAAGCTTTTGTTAATGCGGCACGAATTGTTGCCGCAACTGGGGGATCAACCAACGGCGCTTTGCATTTGCCGGCCATGGCCCATGAGGCTGGTATTGAATTCGATCTATTCGATGTGGCAGATGCGTTTAAGACCACGCCATATATGGCCGATCTCCAACCCGGCGGTCAGTTTGTCGCGCGCGACATGTATGATGCCGGTGGCGTGTATATGCTTATGAAGTCCTTGCTGGCAGAGGGATTATTGTTCGGTGATTGCATGACAGTTACGGGCAAAACACTTGGTGAGAATATCGATCAAATAACTTGGAACCCGGATCAAAAGGTCATTTTTCCTGCGACAGCTCCTATAACGCCGACTGGCGGCGTGGTTGGGCTTCGCGGTACACTGGCTCCAGAAGGCGCAATTGTGAAAGTTGCGGGCATGGATCGATTGACCTTTACTGGTCCTGCACAGGTTTATGATTGTGAAGAGGATTGTTTTGCTGCCGTTGAGGCAAGAGAAATTCGTGAAGGATCGGTCATTGTCATCCGTTATGAAGGACCAAGGGGAGGTCCCGGCATGCGCGAAATGCTGTCGACCACAGCGGCTCTTTACGGGCAGGGGATGGGTGAGAAAGTAGCTCTCATTACCGATGGACGGTTCTCTGGAGCCACACGTGGATTCTGCATCGGCCATGTTGGGCCAGAGGCTGCTTTGGGTGGGCCCATTGCTTTGATCGAGGATGGTGACGAAATCATGATCGACGCCGAAACGGGTGTAATAGATCTCAATGTCGCTCCGGCAGTCCTTGAAGAGCGTCGTAAAAGCTGGAAGCCGCGTCAAACGGATTATCAATCTGGCGCGATATGGCGTTATGCCCAGAATGTTGGTCCTGCTTATAAGGGGGCGGTAACGCATCCTGGTGGCGCCAAGGAAACCCACGTATTCGCTGATATCTAAGTCGCTGGTTGATTGCGTGCCTCTTCACGGGCATGGGGCGGTATGGATTTGACAGAAGAGATTATCAGGGTGGCCGCGCGCGGTGATGGCGTCACTGCAAATGGTCGGTATGTGGCTTTGGCAGCACCGGGCGATATTGTAGACCCATCGGGCGGGCTAATACACGGCCCGCACCACGTCGCACCACCATGTCAGCATTTTCCTTTGTGCGGTGGTTGCCAGTTGCAACATCTTGACGAAGACAGTCTGAGGCTATTCATTGCCGAACGCGTAACGCACGCTCTTGCGACGCAACAGGTAAGCATCGGCGAGGTGATGCCTGTCCATCTGTCGCCGCCTAAGACGCGCCGACGCATCGCGGTGCGTTCAGCATGGGCTGGCAAGCAGTTTCAGCTTGGTTTCAGTACCGAGAAAAGCCATCGTATCATCGATTTGCGTCAGTGTGATGTTATGGTACCGGAGCTATACGCTTTGCTTGCACCATTACGCGCCTTGCTTGAGCCTCGACTAAATCGAGCGCGGCAAGTGCAAATAAAATTGGCGATGGTTGACCAAGGTGTCGATGTGTTGATTGAGAATTGGATAGCCAATGACCTCTATACGCATGAACTATTGTCTGAATTTGCCAAAACCCATAATCTTGCGCGCCTTTCGTTGGATGAAGGCTATGGTCCTGTACCCTTTTATGAGCCTGAGCCTGTTACGGTAACGCTTGGCGGTGTTGCTGTGGGTTATCAGCCTTACGGCTTCCTGCAAGCCACTGAGGATGGTGAGGCGGCGTTGGTAGAGGCCGTCAATTCCATCATTGGTAACTACACCATCGTGGCGGACTTGTTTGCAGGCTCCGGGACTTTCGCCTTATCCATGGGGCCAGATCGTAAGGTCTATGCAGGTGAAGCTGATCTTCAGGCCAGCCTTGCCCTTAAAGCAGCAGCAGGGCGCACAGGCCGAACGATATTCACAGAACATCGCGACTTGTTCCGGCGGCCTCTCTCGGCAGAAGAACTCAACAAATTCCAGACGGTGGTGCTTGATCCGCCACGCGCAGGCGCCAAAGAACAAGTCGCCCAGCTTTCTGCATCGAATGTGCCGAATATTGCGTATGTAAGTTGTAACCCCGCCAGCTTTGCGCGGGATGCAAAGATGCTGGTGGTCGCCGGATATAGGTTGCAGCGGATTTGGCCTGTTGGGCAATTCCGCTGGTCAACCCATATCGAGCTGGTTGGGCATTTCGGCCGTTAGTGAAGAAGCACCGCCATTACGGCATGTGCGACGAGCATCATGAGTGCCACTGACGACAATGCAAACAGTCCAAACCGAATGATAACGCGGTTCGACAAAATTTGAACCAAGCTATGTGCGACACGAAGGCCCACATAGACCCAAGCGATCGTTGCATTCAGATTGTCGCCCTGGCCAACCATGGCAAGTGTCAAACAGACCGCATAAAACACCGTAGGTGCTTCATGTAAGTGGTTATAATTATCTGCAACCCACGACGCTTTTTCTTCGCCCTTGGCAGCCAGCGCATCGCGCAAAGCACCGGCGGAGGAACCAACAATCTTGGTTCCGTCAATGCCTGCGCGGCCCATAGCTGGTAAGCGCGTCGCGTACATCCATATCCAAATAATCATCGTCCACGCCGCAAGCGCGACGACAGGCCCTAAAATACTGCTTTCCATATTACTCCCCCTTTAAATGGTTGCCATCACAGCCTGTACGGCCAAAACCGTCAGGCACAATGATGACAACACAAACAACACAAAACGGATGCTGACGATATTGACCGTCGATTGCCAGATACTGTGGAGCACCCGCAAAATCGTATAACCCCAAGCCAAATATACCGAAAGGTCGGTTGCCCCGCCGGAAATAGCCAAGATGATAACCGCGGCATAAAATACCGTCGGCTGTTCCATAAGATGTGCGTAATTATGCGACTTCCAAGCCACAGGTGGTGGCAAATTGGGATCAATGTCTTGTCCGCGCCCACCAGGCGCAGCCTTGCTAAGGTCTATGCCAATTTTGGCCATAGCGGGCAGACGCGCCGCCATCAGCCAAAACATCATGAAAACTGACCACAGCACTAATGCCGCTGCTGGCGCCAAAATAGGCATATTCATATATCAAATCTCCCCATAATTAGATGGGAAGGGTGGTGCAGCTCAGCTAATTTGTCAAACCGAACTTAAACGTTTGAGCTTTGCGAACGCGTTGCCCGAACACCAATGTCATTGGCTGGAGCCCAGCCATAAAGCGTTGCCATTGGTTCATCCGCCACGACTAGCGTTTCAGTTTCGCCAAAGCCGTTAAATTCGGTCCGCATGGCACAGCCATAAGCACCGAGCATTCCAACTTCGATATAATCGCCCGCCTGGACATCATCGGGAAGGATGAATGGCCCCGCCATATGGTCCATATCGTCGCAGGTAGGCCCGTAGAAGCTGAACTCAGCCATCTGGGTCCCAATAGACGTTTCCGACCTTTGCAGGGCCACAGGGAAGCGCCAGCCAACATGCGCGGCGTCGAACAAAGAACCATACGCACCATCATTGATGAATAGTTCGTTACCGCGCCGTTTTTCGACCTTCACGAGCAGAGATGCATATTCGGCGCACAATGCACGGCCAGGTTCGCACCAAAGCTCCGCGGAGTAGCTAATCGGCAAATCTTCAAAGCAGTTATGAATAACATCGAAATAGCCATCTAGTGCCGGAGGCTCCATGCCGGGATAAACGGAGGGAAAACCGCCGCCAACGTCTACGATGTCAACCGTGACCGACGCCTCGACAATCGCGGCGCGGACATGTTCCATCGCATCGGCATAGGCCGCTGGCGTCATAGCCTGGCTACCGACATGAAAGCAAATACCAAGGCTATCGGCAACCTGACGCGTTGCAACCAATAGATCGGCAACCTCAGATGGATCCGCACCAAATTTTGAAGACAGGCTTAATTTTGCATGCTCGGACGACACGCGAATACGTACGCATAGCTCAAGGTCCGTTGCAGCAAAGCCGTCTAAGGCAGTTGCGCGCACAATCTTGTCCAGCTCTTCGTGACTGTCGAGGCTGAATGTTCGGACATTATGGTTATGATACGCTTGCGCAATGGCACGCTCGCTCTTGACCGGATGCATGAAGCAAAGCTTCGCATCTGGTAAAAATTTATGAACCAGCCGAACTTCGCCCAAGGATGCTACATCATAATGTGTGATGCCAGCGCCCCACAGGATTTCCAGAAGGGCAGGTGTTGGGTTCGCTTTGACAGCATAAAGCGACTTACCCTGAAACTTCTCTACGAAGAAACGGGCAGCGCGCGCAGCAGCATGTGGGCGGAGTAGCGTGATTGGTTCGTCCGGGCGGAGGGCGCGGACTACAGCAAGTGCGTCAGTGTTCTCGGACAATTCAAGGGACCCCCAAAAGATAACATTAAACAACAAGGCTGCCTTGCGGTTATTGGAAGTCCCCCTGGGGCAGCGGACGAGCGCCTTATGAAAAGCTGGGGGTGTTGTAAAGCGATTCGTTTGGTTTTTAGCTCAGCCGGTCACGAAACGCGGTCCAATCGAAAGAACGCAAGCATTCAAGTGCATCCGTATCGCTATTCCATAGCCAGAGTGATGGCAAAGGCACGCCATTAAAGGTGTTGGTTTTTACCATGGAATAATGGGCCTGATCCAAGAATGCGAAACGCGCTCCTGGCTCTGCTGCCACGGGCAAGACATAATCCCCAATGATATCACCGGCGAGACAAGATGGCCCTCCCAGACGCACAGGAGAGCCTTCTGGGCGCTCTCCGAGCATGGCAGGTCGATAGGGCGCCTCAATGACGTCAGGCATGTGACAGGTCGCGCTGATATCAGTGATGCCGACCTGAAGGCCGTTCTCAAAAACATCGAGCAATTCGCCAATCAATATCCCGGCATCGAGCGCGATCGCTTCGCCGGGTTCGAGATAGACGTCTAGGCCCGTTTCCGCACGAACGCCTTGAATGAACGTAACAAGTTCATCCCGCTGATAATCTGCGCGTGTAATATGGTGGCCACCGCCGAAATTCAGCCAGCGCAATTGGCCAAAATATGGAGCAATATGTGGCTTCAGCGTGTCCCATGTGCGTTTAAGCGGTTCGAAATCCTGTTCACACAGCGTATGGAAGTGGAGACCTGAAACCCCCTCGAGATGCTCTGCTTTTAACTGACTAATTGGAAACCCAAGCCGCGATCCGGGCGAGCAAGGATCATACTTTGCTACTTCGCCCTCGGCATGTTCTGGGTTGATCCGTAGGCCGACATCGGCACTGTCATTCAGGAACGATGCAAAACGGCGATGCTGTGATGGGCTGTTGAAAATGACATGGTCGGAAATGGCGACGATCTCGGCCATGTCGGCCTCTTTATAGCCTGCGCAATAAGTGGCAATTTCACCCTTGTAATAATCCCGCGCCAATCGCGATTCCCAGAGACCCGAACTACATACGCCATCCAGATATTCACCAATGATTGGTGCGACCTTCCACATGGAGAATGCCTTCATGGCACATAAAATCTTGGCACCGGATCGTTCTTTAACGTCTGCCAAAATGTTAAGGTTCCGCCGCAAAGCCGCCTCATCCACCACAAAGGCAGGTGACGGCACACGGTGAAGGTCAAAACGGGCAAATGCCCCAGGATCGCCTGCTTTGGTTTCCATATCATAATCACCGCTTTGCCAAACCACCGATGTCATGCTGAACTTGTTTCAGCATCCATCGTGCCACAATGACCGAAGGATGGAGAGAAAAAATGAACCCTGAAACAAGTTCAGAGTGACGTATAAATTTTACTGTTCCGTCTCTTTTTAGAACGCCAAAGGCCCGTCCAGTTCTTTGATCTGCCATGGGAGACCATGCGCGTTGAGCATGTACATGAAGGGATCGGGATCGAACTGTTCAATGTTCCAAACGCCGGCACCGGACCATTTGCCCGTGAGCAGCATGGCGGCACCGATCATCGCGGGCACGCCAGTGGTATAGCTGACTGCCTGATTGCCTGTTTCGGCATAGGAATCTTCATGGTCGCAGATATTGTAGATGTAGAGCGTCTTTTCTTTGCCATCCTTGCCAAGGCCCGTCGCGATGCAGCCAATGTTGGTCTTGCCCTTGGTCGTTGGGCCAAGTGACGCGGGCTCAGGCAATACAGCCTTTAAGAACTGAAGCGGAATGATTTCCTTGCCTTCATAGTTAACCGGATCAATCCGCGTCATACCGACTGCCTGAAGCACGTTCAGATGCGTGATATACGCATCGCCAAAGGTCATCCAGAAACGGATACGTCTGATTTCGGGCAGATGGGTTTTGAGGCTTTCGATTTCCTCATGATACATCAGATACATGTTCTTGGGGCCAACGGCTTCAAAGTCGAAGTTTTGCTTCACAGACATGGGTGGGGTTTCTACCCAGGCACCATTTTCCCAATGCCGCGCTACCGCGGTGACTTCGCGAATATTGATTTCGGGGTTAAAGTTAGTGGCAAAAGCCTGACCATGATCACCGCCATTGCAATCGAGAATGTCGAGCGTGTCGATGCGATCGAAATAATGCTTCTTCAGGTATGTCGTAAACACGCTAGTAACGCCGGGGTCAAAACCTGAACCGAGTAACGCTGTAAGACCCGCGTCCTTGTAGCGATCCTGATAAGCCCACTGCCAATGATATTCGAACTTCGCCACATCCAGTGGCTCATAATTTGCGGTGTCCATATAATGCACACCAGCGGCCAGACACGCGTCCATGATGTTGAGATCTTGATATGGCAAAGCAAGGTTTACGACGAGGCTTGGCTTAATCTGGTTCAGCAAAGCAGTGGTCGCAGGCACATCGTCGGCATCAAGGCCATAAGTGTCGATATCGACGCCAGTGCGCTCCTTGACCGATACGGCAATCGCGTCGCATTTGGACTTGGTGCGGCTCGCGAGGCTGATATGGCTAAAGATATCTGGGTTCATGGCCATCTTATGGACTGCAACCGAACCGACGCCGCCAGCGCCAATAACCAATATCTTGCTCATCTTCTGTTTCCTCTTATCAGAGATTCGTTCAGCGCACGCATATAGGGGCCTTTTATGACAGAACAAGAATTGGCTGCGGCCCACAAAATGCCAACGCATGAGGGCGTGCTGCGGGCGATGGCCAAAATTACCGATATTCTTCCTAAAACACCATTGCTACCACTCGAGGTGGACGGTGTAACTATCTGGTGCAAGGCTGAAATGCTTCAGCCTATAGGCGCTTTCAAGATACGCGGTGCGTGGCATCGGCTTTCGGACCTTGATGAAGCCGAACGCGCGCGCGGTGTTGTCGGCGTTTCTAGCGGAAACCATGCTCAGGGCGTTGCTTGGGCCGCCAAGAGGCTTGGAATATCTGCAACTATTGTGATGCCATCCAATGCACCGCGGATGAAACTAGAGGCGACGAAGGCTCTTGGCGCAAATGTGGTTCTTTACGACCGCGCCACGGAGTCACGTGAAGAAGTCGCCGCTGGGTTGATTGCCCAAAGTGGCGCGACATTAGTACACGCCTTTGGCGATCCATGGGTTATTGAAGGGCAGGGGACCGCTGGAATAGAAATTACTGAACAACTGCATAATTTAGGCCTGTCGGGGCCAGATATGATTGTTTCGTGCTGCGGCGGGGGTGGTTTGGCATCCGGTCTTGCGCTGGCATGTCCGGATGCAGAAATCGCCATTGTTGAACCAGAGGGTTGGGATGATATCATTCGTTCGCTTGCTGCGGGTGAAATTTTACCTGTCAAAAACCTGACGCACCCAACCTATTGCGATGCATTACAGACGCCGCAAACTTATCCAGTTAATTTTGAAATTTTGCGCCATCGCGTATGTCAGGGTACTTCTGTCACTACAGACGAAGTGGCGACCGCGATGCGCGTGGTGTTTGAAAAGTTGCACCTCGTGGTAGAACCAGGTGGCGCGGTTGCACTGGCTGCGGTGCTTGCCGGTAAAATTCAGCCAAAAGCTGTTACCGCAGTAACCTTGTCTGGTGGAAACGTGGATCGGGAACTGTTCGTGAAGTTGCTTGCTCAGGCCGCCTGAGCGACGGGCATTTCCATACGGCCCCAGATTTCTACCAACGCCGCCGTTAAATTAAGCATCATGCCCTCATCATGTTGCGGGCCGGGGGTAAAACGCAGCCGTTCCGTGCCACGTGGAACTGTCGGATAATTGATCGGCTGTACATATACGCCATATTCGGCGAGCAATATATCGCTGACCTTTTTGGCCTTGACGGGATCGCCCACCATCAACGGCACAATGTGCGTGTTGCTTAACATCACAGGAAGACCTGCTTCAGCAAACAGCTTTTTCAACATCGCCGCATTCGCTTGCTGCGCATCACGCTCAACATTGGACGCCTTCAAATGGCGGACAGCTGCCAATACGCCTGCAACCAAAACGGGCGACAAGGATGTCGTGAAGATGAAGCCCGGTGCATAAGAACGTATCACATCAATGATATTTTGGTCCGCTGCGATATAGCCACCCATAACGCCGAATGCCTTGCCAAGCGTGCCTTCGATAATGGTTACACGATCCGCCACCGCGTCGCGCTCTGAAATACCACCGCCACGCGCGCCATACATGCCCACGGCGTGAACTTCATCGCAATAGGTAAGCGCGTTATACTTCTCTGCTAGATCGCAGACCGCGCCAATAGGTGCGACGTCTCCGTCCATTGAATAGACGCTTTCAAATGCAATCAGCTTTGGCGCTTCTGCATCATCGGCGGCCAGCAACTCTTTAAGATGCGCAAGGTCGTTGTGCCGCCAAACGCGCTTTTCGCATCCTGCGTTGCGAATGCCTGCTATCATGGACGCGTGGTTCAATTCATCCGAATAAATGATGCAGCCCGGTAAGACCTTTGCGAGCGTCGACAAAGTCGCGTCGTTCGAAACATAGCCCGACGTAAACAGCAGTGCACCATCTTTGCCATGCAAGTCCGCAAGTTCCTGCTCAAGCTCGACATGATAATGGGTGTTACCGCCAATGTTGCGTGTTCCACCAGATCCGGCGCCCACATCATGCAAAGCATTTTCCATCGCGCTGATAACGTCTGGATGCTGGCCCATGCACAAATAATCGTTAGAGCACCATACTGTGATGTCTTTTGGACCATTATGTCCAGCAAAGCAGCGTGCGTTGGGGTAATTACCCTTGTTCCGAAGTATATCGATGAATACGCGATAGCGGCCCTCAGCATGAAGCCGGTCAATTGCCTTATCAAAAACAGCGTTATAATTCACGGATATTAACCCCGAGTTGTTACCGTCAATGCGGTATGATGACGCCCAATAATCGCGGGAAAGGCAAAAATCCAGCGCGAACGACTTGCAATAAGCGTCAATCCGGTTCCGTTATTGCGATATTTTCGCTTAGAGTGATTTAATATGCGCTTCGCCGAAAGAAAATAAAGTCGGCGGATGAACTAATAACCAGACTAGCTTGAGCATGCGGAACAAAACAGCTACATAATACAGATATTTAGGGGGGATTCGTGTGGTGAGTGATCTTTGGTTCAATATGGCTGCGGGGCTGTTGCTTGGTTATGCGCTTGGCTCCGTCCCCTTCGGCTTGTTGCTCACGCGTTTCGCTGGCGGCGGCGACATTAGGTCCATTGGGTCAGGCAATATTGGCGCGACGAATGTGTTGCGCACAGGGCGTAAAGGGCTCGCTGCGCTTACCTTGCTTCTTGATCTGCTTAAAGGTTTTTTTGCCGCCTGGCTTGCGGCACTTTACCTTCCCGGCGGGGAAATTTTTGCGGCAGCTGGAGCATTTTTCGGCCATCTTTTTCCAGTTTGGCTTAAATTCAAGGGCGGCAAGGGTGTGGCAACCTATGCGGGTATCATGTTTGGCCTATTTTGGCAGGGCGGCTTGGTTTACGCGGCCACTTGGATCGGGGTATTGCTGATATCACGAATATCTTCCCTGGCTGGCTTGGTCGCCGCCCTATGTGCGCCCTTAGCTGCCGCCATTTTCGGATATTATGAACTGGTCGCATTGCTCACGGCATGCACATTGCTCGTCTTTTGGAAACATAGAGCCAATATCGAAAATCTCATGGACGGCACTGAACCGCGAATTGGTAAAAGCAAAAGCTGATCTTGGTGATGGGAGGCAGCCAAAAGCAAATGGATAAACTCCGCCTGATCCGTTCTCCCAACATAGGTCCCGTAAGTTATCGGCAACTCATGGCGCGTTTTGGCAGCGCGCGGGCCGCGCTTGAGGCTTTACCTGATCTCATACGTCGTGGCGGTGGAAAGCAGGTGTTGCTTGCCAATGAGGCAGACATTGCGCGAGAGTTTAAGTTTGCTCAAGCCTTTGGTGCGCGCCATGTTTTCATCGGCGATGCGGACTATCCTTATTTGCTGTCGCATATGGACAATGCCCCACCCGTAATCTGCGTAAAGGGCAATCTTGCATTACTGGCGCAACCTGCTGTGGCAATCGTCGGCGCGCGCAATGCATCGGCAGGTGCCTGTCAATTTGCGCGGCAGTTGGCGTTTGAACTCGGCCAAATGGGGTTGCCTGTTGTGTCGGGTCTGGCCCGCGGCATTGACTCGGCCGCGCATGCGGGCTCCATCGAAAACGGAACTATCGCGGTTATCGCTGGTGGTATCGACGTAGTTTATCCGCCCGAAAATCGTGCACTTCAGGAGGCCATTGCCGAGCGCGGACTTTTAATTGCGGAACAACCGCCGGGCACTGAACCGCGCGCAAGGCATTTCCCGTATCGTAACCGCATCATCGCTGGCGCTTCGGCAGGTACCGTGGTTATTGAAGCTGCGCCAAAGTCGGGATCGCTCATTACTGCGCGGCTTGCGGCAGAGGCGGGGCGTGAGGTTATGGCTATTCCCGGGTCTCCGCTCGATCCACGGTCACGGGGTTGCAACCAGCTTATTCGTGAAGGCGCAACTTTGGTGCAGAACGCGGCGGAAATCGTTGAGCTTATTTCTCCCTTGGACAATCGCATGCTTGCGCCTGCGGCTAAATTCGAACCATCTACTAACATCACAAGCGATGAAGGAAGCAATGCAGAGCGGAACGCGGTAATTGACCTTATGGGTATGACCTATGTCTCTATCGATGAGTTAGTTCGCCAATCGGGTAGCAGTACGACAACGGTCCAGATGGTTCTACTTGAATTCGAGCTGGCCGGAAAATTGGAACGCGGTGCAGGCGGAAAGGTCCGCTTGGCGGCATAAATCACACCTTCATTTTCCGTCTTGACGAGCATGGTGTTACCCCGTCAGCCTATACGCGTACGCGAGAGATTTTAGAAAAGCACAAAATATCATGCAATTAGTTATCGTTGAATCACCTGCAAAAGCTAAGACAATCGAGAAATATTTGGGTCCTGGTTTCAAGGTGCTGGCATCATATGGCCACATCCGCGATTTACCTCCTAAGGACGGTTCGGTTAATCCAGACAATGGCTTTGAAATGCTATGGGATAATTATGCCGATAAAGCGAAGCAGCTAAAGGCTATCACCGACGAAGCAAAAAAAGCCGATGGCCTGATACTTGCGACCGACCCTGATCGCGAAGGTGAAGCGATTAGCTGGCATGTGCAAGAAGTGCTTGCGAAGAAAAAAGCTCTGCCGGCCAAAGTAGGCCGCGTGACATTCAACGCGATTACTAAACAGGCTGTAACAGATGCCATGCAGCATCCGCGCGCTTTAGATATCGATCTGATTGACGCATATCGCGCGCGTCGTGCGTTGGACTATCTGGTAGGATTTACGCTGTCGCCCGTGCTGTGGCGAAAATTGCCTGGCGCAAAGTCTGCTGGTCGTGTTCAATCCGTTGCGTTACGCCTCATTGTCGAACGTGAACGCGAGATCGAGGCGTTTCGTGCGCAGGAATATTGGTCTGTGAAGGCCGGAATGGAACATAAGGGGCAAAAATTTGATGCCCGTTTGATCCAATATCTTGGCAAGAAACTCGACAAGATGGACCTAAAAACCGAGGCCGAAGCTGAGCAAGCCCGCCTTGCGGTTGAGACAGGCAAATTCACCGTCGAAACCGTCGAGACCAAGCCAGTGACCCGCAACCCGCAACCACCATTTACGACATCGACGTTGCAACAAGAAGCTGCACGTAAGTTGGGCTTTTCCGCCAGCCACACTATGCGCATTGCGCAGGGCCTGTATGAGGATGGCGCGATAACTTATATGCGAACAGATGGCGTGCAAATGGATCACAGCGCCATTTCCGCTGCGCGTAAATCCATCTCGGATCGGTTTGACAGTGGCTATTTGCCCGAAAAACACCGCGTATATCAAAGCAAAGCAAAAAATGCGCAGGAAGCGCATGAGGCGATCCGCCCAACCGATTTTAGTAAGGATAAGGCCGGATCAGGTGACCATGGCCGCTTGTATGACCTGATTTTCAAACGCGCTATGGCCAGCCAGATGGCTTCGGCGCGCATGGAGCGCACAACTGTCGATCTGCTCGACGGCACCGGACAAACCGGATTGCGCTCGACCGGTCAAGTTATGAAATTCCCCGGATTTCTTGCGGTATATGAAGAAGGATTAGATGACAACGAGGGCGAAGATGGCGCCATTTTGCCAGTTTTGGCTATTGGCGACACGCCGGCCAAGCACGCAGCCGAAAAGACCCAGCATTTTACACAACCACCACCGCGTTTTTCGGAAGCGACCTTGGTCAAGCGTCTGGAAGAATTGGGTATCGGTCGTCCGTCGACATATGCATCGACCATTCAAGTTCTGAAAGATCGCGCTTATGTTCGCGTCGAGAAAAATCGTTTTTTTGCAGAGGAATCCGGACGACTTCTTACAGCATTTCTTGAACGCTTTTTTGAACGCTATGTCGCGTATGATTATACCGCTGGTCTGGAAGATCAGTTGGATGAAATCAGCGGTGGCCGCGCCGATTGGCAGTCCTTTTTGGAGGCATTCTGGCGCGATTTCAAACCAAAGACCGTTGAGGTTATGGAGCAGAAGCCGTCTGAGGTGACCGCAGAACTTGATATCTTCCTGTCGCCTTATCTCTTTCCAGAGCGCGAAGATGGCACCGATCCCCGCATTTGCCCGAAATGTGGTGAAGGTAGGTTGGCACTGCGTGGCGGAAAGTTCGGCGCCTTTGTCGCCTGCTCAAATTATCCCGATTGCAAATATACTCGAAAATTTGCGCAGCCCGGCGGGGAGAGTGGGGAAGATACCGGCCCAGAAGTACTTGGCCAGCACCCCGAAACACAATTAGAAGTCAGTAGAAAGACGGGACGTTTTGGTCCTTATTTCGAAATGGGTGAAGGCTCCAACGTCAAACGTGCCTCTATCCCCAAGGATATTCCTGCAGAGGATATCGGCCTTGAATGGGCGGTGAAGTTGCTATCGTTGCCACGCACCGTCGGCGTTCACCCCGAAAGTGGTGAACCCGTCACGGCAAGCATAGGTCGTTATGGCCCATATCTGGCGCATAACGGGAAATATGCCCGGCTGCAGTCAACGACTGAGGTGTTTGAAACCGGTATGAACAGTGCCGTCGTAAAGTTGGCTGAGGCATTGGCCAACCCAGGCCGCGGCCGCGGTGCTGCGCGTGCGCCATTAAAGGAACTCGGCAAACATCCACGTACGGATGCGGAGATTAAGCTGATGGAAGGGCGCTTTGGTCCTTATGTGACCGATGGCACTACCAACGCGACGGTGCCTAAGTCCATTGCGCCTAACGAGCTAACGTTGGAAGAAGCCGCACAGTTGATTGACGCCCGTGCGGCAATGCCGCCGAAGGGCAAGGTCAAGAAAAAGGCTGCACCCAAGAAGAAGGCTGCGCCGAAAAAGGTGGCTGTGAAGGCTAAACCAGCTGCGAAAGCAAAAACGAAAGCAACGAAATAAAACTAACCGTCGCCCCAGCCTGCGCTGGGGCGACGTGTTTTGGAGAAAAACCGGACGGCGGTTATTCGACCCATTCCAGGCCAATGTCGCGATACAGGCTGCGGTCCTCGTCCCATTTGGCATGGACTTTCACATGCAAATAGAGATGGACTTTAACGCCCATGAGCTTGGCCAGTTCAAGTCGCGCCGCCTCTCCAATGGCTTTAATCCGCGTACCGCCTTTGCCCAAGACAATCGCGCGCTGCGTCGGGCGCGCTACCAAAATCTGCTGATGGATTTCTAGTGAGCCGTCTTCGCGTTCGCTATATTTTTCAGTCTCGACGGCGCTGGCATAAGGAAGTTCTTCATGCAGTTGCAGATAAAGTTGCTCGCGTGTTATTTCCGACGCGATCAGGCGCTCGGTTGCATCGGAAACTTGGTCTTCTGGGAAATGCCATTCGCCCTCAGGCATATTGTCGGCAAGGGCGGTTTTGAACTCATCTAACCCATCTCCCGTCGCGGCACTGATATAATAAATTTGTTCAAAAGCGCACTTTTCTGTCAGTTTCGTGGTTAAGGCGAGCAATTTGTCCTTAGCCGCTATGTCGACTTTGTTGAGCACGAGCCATTTGCGTTCTGGGCGGTCTTTTAATCCTTCAAGGATTTTCTCAACCTTTGGTCCTGCGCCTGCGCGGCCGTCGACGATTAACGCAATCATGTCCGCATCGCCCGCACCGTCCCAAGCCGCCGCCACCATCGCGCGGTCAAACCTGCGTTGCGCGGCAAAGATGCCCGGTGTGTCAACGAGGATGATCTGCGTTTCGCCGGCCAAAGCAACGCCCAACATGCGTGTACGCGTGGTTTGTGCCTTGGGGCTAACGATTGCAACCTTCTGCCCGACCAGCGCATTGACCAATGTTGATTTACCCGCATTTGGCGCGCCGATAATGGCGACGTGACCACATTTTTTGGTCATGCGTTGGCGTCCAAAAATGCAAGCGCAGCGGCGGTTTCAGCGGCCTGTTTGCTGTTGGCGGTGGCCGTAACGGGCGCAAAGCCTTTTACGGTGACGGTGATTTCAAATCTCATGGCGTGGGGAGGGCCTTCTTTTTTGGTGATAACATATTCAGGAACCTTGCGCCCATGGGCGGCGCACCATTCTTGGAGTTCGGATTTGGGATGTTTTGGGGCGCCGTTTGCGGATTCGAGAAGTGGCCTCCAGAGCCGTTCTACAAGATCGCGGGTGTCGAGTAAGCCATGGTCGAGATAGACAGCGCCAATAATGGCCTCCATGACATCACCCAACACATTATCGCTTTGTTGCGCGCCATCATCACGGGCTTGCTTGCCAAGCCGGACAAAAGGCGGAAGACCAATTTGTCGCGCGATGTCAGCGCAGGTTACGCCAGACACAAGTACGTTCAGGCGATGTGACAGTCGACCCTCGGCTTCATCCTTATATCGGTGATAGAGCATATCAGCGATGATCAGTCCCAAGATACGGTCGCCCAGAAATTCAAGCCGTTGATAGTCCGGTTGCCCCGTACTGCCGTGGGTGAGAGCACGTTGGTAAAGCGCAATATCCTTAGGCGGCTTTGGAAGTAGCGCCGTCAGCCAGGCCGTTTGTTCGTCGCTGGTCAAAACCCTTGTCCAATGCGTTCAGCGCGCGTGGCTGTAAACCAAGTCCACGGCAGCAACCAATGCGACGATCCGTCAGTCGAGAATACCGACACCAACGCACGCCCGACAAGATTCTCTTGCGGCACCATGCCGATAGCGCCGGGTTTCTCGATAGGTGACCATCTGCTATCCGCGCTTCTGTCGCGATTATCCCCCATCAGGAAAATGTCACCTTCGCCAACGACAAAAGCTTGCGTGTTGTCGCCCTCTAGACCGTCCGCAAGATCGAGAATTTCATAGCTTTTGCCTTCGGGTAATGTTTCACGAAAACGGGGGTAGCGACATTGCGTGCCACCCATAGCTGCTGGCTCTTCCATGTCTGGACGCCAGCACGGAAATGGATTTCTTTCAGCCTCAGCAGTGTCACGCATATTTTGTGTAACGGGAATGACAAGGTCGGCAATACGCTCCTTTTTCACCGCAACGCCATTAATTTCAAGGATACCCTCGCGCATCTGAATAACGTCACCGGGTAGGCCAATGACACGCTTAATATAATCCGCGCCGTTCGACATTGGGGCCTTGAAAACAACGACATCGCCGCGTGCTGGTTGGCTCTCGAAAATCCGCCCAGGGATAATCGGTAGCGAGAAAGGTACGCTATTCTTGGAATAGCCATAAGGCCATTTCGCCACGAGCAGATAATCGCCAATGAGCAATCGCGGTTGCATTGATTCCGATGGGATGTTGAACGGCGAGACGATGAAGCTGCGCAGGATGAAAACGAACAATGCAAGTTTCAGCAAGAAGCCGCCATATTCGCGCCATTCCGACGAGGCAGGCGCAGTTGCAGATGAAACGTCTGGCTTTTCAGGTGCTGAAGTCACAAAATCTCACATAATATTGTCGTCGGCTGACGGATTGGCTGGCCTTTTACCGTCAAGGCGCGTTATTTGCCAGCGCCGAGATTCACGCGGCTTTAAAACGCCCTTAATCAAGAGAATTAAAATGACCGATAATCTATGGACTGCGCTTGAACAGCATCAGCCACAATCGCTTGTTGACCTGTTTGCGTCTGACGCAAATCGCGTGGGCAAAATGACCATAGAGGACTTAGGCCTTCGGTTCGACCTGTCAAAAACCCATCTTGATGACGCAGCATTAGGACATTTTGTTAAGCTTTCCGAGGATATGCAGCTTGATGTCACCAAAGCGGCTTTGTTTTCGGGTGCTGCTATCAATGTAACGGAATGCCGCGCCGCAGAGCATAGCGCCGAACGCGGCACTGGTGATGCGGATTCTGTTGCTTATGCACGCGCGCTTCAACAACGCATGCGCGGGTTGGTTGAGGCTATTGATGCCGGCCTGATGGGTGATATCCGCCACATATTACATATCGGTATTGGCGGATCGGCACTTGGTCCCAAATTGCTCATCGACGCCCTTGGCCGTGATGGCGCGCGTTATGACGTCAAAGTCGTATCCAATATTGACGGCGCCGCCTTGACCGAGGCGGTGAAGGACATGGATCCGCAAAAGACGATTGTCGCCGTTGCGTCCAAAACATTTACCACCACCGAAACCTTGCTGAACGCGACAAGCGCCATGGAATGGATGCAGGACGGCGGCGTTACCGATCCCTATGCCCAGTTTGTGGCGCTGACGGCTTATCCCGACAAAGCGATCGAATGGGGCATAGACGAAAGTCGTATCTTGCCGTTCAATGAATCCGTTGGCGGACGCTATTCCTTATGGTGTTCGATTGGCTTTCCGGTGGCGCTTGGCCTTGGTTGGGCGGTATATCAGGAACTGTTGGATGGCGCCGCCGCTATGGATGCGCATTTCCGCGATGCGCCCGTAATGGAAAACGCCCCGACAATGGCGGCATTTGCGGATCTGTATTATGCCCAAACCAAGGGATGTCAGACACGGGCGGTATTTGCTTATGACGAACGTCTTCGTCTGCTCCCCGATTATCTTCAGCAGTTGGAGATGGAATCGAACGGTAAGTCCGTTACCGCCGAAGGTGTGCCGCTGGGACGCCACAGCGCGCCAGTGACATGGGGCGGTGTTGGCACCGATGCACAGCATGCCGTGTTCCAGCTGCTGCACCAGGGCACACATCTGATCCCCGTTGAATTCATCGCCAGCAAAACACCTGGGCATGATTTTGACACCGCACATCATGAAACCTTATTGGTCAATTGCTTTGCCCAAGGCGCCGCCCTGATGGCGGGGCAGCAATCGGATGATTTGGCCCGCAATTATGAAGGCAATCGCCCATCTACGACGATATTGCTGGATGACGTCACACCGTCAACGATCGGCGCATTGATTGCCTTTTACGAACACCGAACGTTCGTAAATGCGGTTTTTTTGGGGATTAATCCGTTCGACCAATTTGGCGTTGAGCTCGGCAAGCAAATCGCCAAAAGCATAAGCGACCATGGCCCAAGCGGTTTTGACCCGTCTACGACTGCACTGATTGAAGCAGCGCTTGGCGATAGCTGAATTAGCGCAATTTGTTCGATAAAGAGGGCTGAGAATTCCCGTTGGTAAAAATATGCACCTGTCCCCATAATTCGGGGACATAGGAAAGAATTATTTATGGCTGATTTTGATTATGACCTTTTCGTCATTGGCGCAGGCTCCGGCGGCGTGCGTGCCTCACGCATCGCGGCATCGCATGGCGCGCGTGTTGCGGTAGCGGAGGAGCATCGGGTCGGCGGTACCTGCGTTATCCGTGGATGCGTACCAAAGAAGCTGCTGGTCTATGGGTCACATTTCGCAGAAGATTTGCATGATGCACAACGATTTGGCTGGAACACCGAAGGCGCGACATTCAACTGGAGTGTCCTGCGTGACAATGTCGCTGCTGAGGTGAACCGCTTGGAAGGCCTTTATGGCCAGACATTAGGCAATAACAAGGTCGAGGTTTTTCGCGAACGCGCGATACTGACGGGACCAAACAGCATTCAACTTTCCAGCGGGCGCAACATTACGTCGGCGCATATTTTGATAGCTACCGGCGCTTGGCCGTCTGTCCCTGACATTCCTGGGGCAGGCCAAGGAATCACGTCAAACGAGGTTTTTAGCCTGCCTGAACTACCCAAGCGCGCGGTGATTGCTGGTGGTGGCTATATCGCAAATGAATTTGCTGGTATTTTCAATGAATTGGGCGTGGATGTTAAGCTTGTAACACATGGCGACCGTATATTGCGTGGCTATGATGACGAGATTGTCGACAGGCTGGTCGATTTAAGCCGCCAAAAAGGCATCGAGATCAAATTCCACTTCGGCATTAAGTCGGTGACGCAACAGGATGATGGCACCCTTTTGATTGAAGGCGACAATAAAGACACGATCGAAACCGATTTGTTACTATGGGCCATCGGGCGCACGCCGCACACAATTGGGCTTGGCTTAGAGGAGGTCGGCGTTGACCTCGGCAAAGACGGGTCGGTGCAGGTCTGCGAAGACAATCGCACCAATATTCCCAGCATTTATGCCGTCGGCGACGTCACCAACCGTGTGCAATTGACGCCAATTGCTATCCGTGAAGGTCATGCCTTTGCCGACAGCGTATTTGGCAACAATCCGCGCAAGGTCAATTATGACTGCATTCCAACGGCGGTCTTCACCAACCCACCCATTGCCAGCGTGGGCATGACCGAAGCCGAAGCACGAGCACAACATGATGATGTTAAGGTGTATAAAAGCGATTTCCGCGCAATGAAGAACGTCCTCGCCGACCGCAATGAGCGGGCGTTGTATAAAATGGTTGTGGCCGGTCCAGACGAACGGGTTGTCGGCCTGCACCTTATAGGCCCAGACAGCGGCGAAATTCTTCAAGCGGCGGCTATTGCGGTTAAGGCAAAGCTAACCAAGCAGGATTTTGATGATACCGTCGCTTTACACCCCAGCATGTCCGAAGAATTGGTGCTGATGAAATAGGTTCTGAACCTAATTAGGGAAAATGGACGGGCGCATCACCGGATTTCCATTGCGGATAACGGGTCATGATAAAGACGAAAAGGTCGCTTCCAACAAGCGCGGAAAGCCAACCTTGCAACGCGGGCAGGGGCAAAGCAGCAAACCATTCGGCATTGGTCGCGGCAAATTGCCGTACAAAGGGAAACAGCGCGATATCGGTGAAAGCTGGCTGTGCGCCGCCAAGATAGGGCGCGCCTGAAAAGCTATCGTTCAGAGCACCAAGATGCGTCAGAGCGGCGTCGCGATGTGCGGTGCCATCGGGCAAATCATAACGATGCGGATATTTATACCGGTCCAGGGCTTGTTTAAACGGCCCGTCAGACGTCGAGACAAGATTTTGGTCATGATGCCTTAGCCAGCCCTCTGGATCGCACTGAGAGAGCGCCCAGGACATGATATCGAGGCTTTCCTCCAACACCCTGCCATCGGGAAGCACCAGAACAGGCACAGTGCCCTTGGGTGAAGCTTCGAGCATTTCAGCAGGCTTGTCACGTAGCACGACCTCACGCAGCTCAACTGGCATGCCGCTGACGGCGACGGCCATCCGTGCGCGCATGGCATAAGGGCAGCGTCGGAAACTGTAGAGGATGGGCAGGGCGGTCATTTATCTTTGGCTGCGTCTAAAGTGCAAATTAGCCATCATCACGTGGATTGACGCCAATATGCTGCTTGCCGCGTTTTTTGGCCAAGGCAATCTGCCTTTGCCGTTCGGCGAAGCGCGCGCGGTCGTCGTCGGTGCGCTCGCTGTAGCAAGCCGGGCAAGACACCCCCTCGGTGAAAAGGGCTGATGTCTTGTCCGATTGAGAAATCGGGCGGCGGCAGGCGTGGCAAAGTTCCATTTCGCCAAGCTCTAAACCATGTTTCACCGATACACGTTCGTCGAACACGAAGCATTCACCGTGCCATTTACTCTGGGCCTCTGGAATATTCTCCAGATAACGCAATATACCGCCTTCCAGATGATAGACCTCGTCTATGCCTTCTGCCTTCAAAAAGGCGGTCGATTTTTCGCAACGGATGCCGCCTGTACAGAACATCGCAAATTTTGTTTTGCCTGCCGCAAGCTCCGCCCGATGGGTACGAAACCAATCGGGAAATTCGCTGAAGGACTTGGTCCTTGGGTCAACCGCACCTTCGAAGGTGCCAATTGCCACTTCATAATCATTGCGTGTGTCGATTAACACAGTGTCAGGATCGGAAATCAGGGCGTTCCAATCCTCCGGCTGCACATAGGTCCCCACCTCACGCTTGGGATCAATGCCTTCGACGCCAAGTGTGACTATCTCTTTTTTGAGGCGGACTTTCATCCGGTAGAACGGCATTTCGGCAGCGTGTGAATATTTCACATCCAGATCGGCGCAACCGGGAATATCTCGCAAAAATGATATTAAGGTGTCGATGGCGGCGGGCTTTCCAGCGACCGTGCCATTGATGCCCTCCTGCGCCAGCAATATCGTGCCCTTGATGCCGCACGCGGCGCATTGCGCCTGAATGCGAGGCTGGAGTTCCTCTGGCGCGTCAAATGCGACAAAGCGATAGAGCGCAGCAACTTTAATGGGATGATGTTCGACCATGATGCGGCCCTATAACCCGCTTTTTGCTTTTTTGCAGCCTGGAATCCATGGCAGATTAAACAGAATTTAATCACACGATTAATTTGCAATTGCTGCGAGAGGATGCCAGGGCTTTGGACAACAAAATTGCTTATGGGGAATGCCATGTCGGCCAATATCGCTGAACTGGAAGCACGCCGCGCGGCGTCAAAAATGGGGGGTGGGCAAAAGCGTATTGATGCGCAGCACGCCAAGGGCCGCCTGACCGCGCGCGAACGGCTTGATATCTTGCTAGATGAAGGCAGCTTCGAAGAACTCGACGCTTATGTCACACATAATTGTACCGATTTCGGAATGGCGGAGCAAAAGATACCGGGTGACGGCGTTGTCACCGGAAGCGGCACAATCAATGGCCGTCTGGTCTATGTCTATAGTCAGGACTTTACGGTATTCGGTGGCTCATTATCCGAAGCGCACGCGATGAAAATCTGCAAGGTCATGGACAACGCCATGAAAGTGGGCGCGCCGGTCATCGGCCTGAATGACAGCGGTGGAGCACGTATTCAAGAAGGCGTGGCCAGCCTTGGCGGCTATGCTGAAGTGTTCCAACGCAATGTGTTGGCCAGCGGTGTCGTGCCGCAGATTTCGCTGATCATGGGCCCATGTGCGGGCGGCGCGGTATATTCGCCTGCAATCACCGACTTCATCTTCATGGTGAAGGATTCGTCTTATATGTTCGTCACGGGTCCCGATGTGGTGAAGACCGTGACCAACGAGGTTGTCACCCAAGAAGAACTGGGCGGCGCGGTTTCGCATACGACCAAATCGGGCGTAGCCGACAATGCGTTCGAGAATGATATTGAGGCATTATTGTCGGTCCGCGACTTCTTTGACTATCTGCCCGAGAATAACCGCACCGGCGTTCCAGAACGGCCAACCGAAGACGCATGGGACCGGATTGAGCCAAGCCTCGACACCTTGATCCCGCCCAGCGCGAACCAGCCTTATGATATGCATGAGCTGATCCGCAAAACGGTCGACGAAGCAGATTTCTTTGAAGTCCAGCCCACGCATGCTGCGAACATCATCATCGGCTTTGGCCGTATTGAGGGCCGCACCGTTGGCATCGTCGCCAATCAGCCGATGGTGCTGGCAGGCGTGCTTGATATCAACAGTTCTAAAAAAGCCGCGCGCTTTGTGCGTTTCTGCGATGCGTTCGACATTCCGATCGTCAGCTTCGTGGACGTTCCGGGCTTTTTGCCTGGGACCGCGCAGGAATTTGGCGGGATTATCAAGCATGGCGCCAAGTTGCTGTTCGCTTATGCCGAAGCGACGGTGCCCAAAATCACGATCATCACGCGCAAGGCTTATGGCGGTGCCTATGACGTGATGGCGTCCAAGCACTTACGCGGTGACCTCAATTATGCATGGCCCACCGCGGAAATCGCGGTAATGGGCGCAAAAGGCGCGGTGGAGATCATCTTCCGCGGGCTATCGGCCGAAGAACAAGCGGTGAAAACCGCAGAATATGAAGACCGCTTCGCCAACCCGTTTGTGGCGGCAAGCAAGGGGTTCATCGACGAGGTTATCTATCCGCATTCCACACGGAAACGGATCGCCTTGGGCTTACGGAAATTGCGGAACAAGGCGTTGGAAAACCCTTGGAAGAAGCATGACAATATTCCGTTGTGAGGATCTAGTATGAAATTAGGTCGCCTCAACCATATCGGCGTTGCAACGCCATCTATCGCGGACAGCATCGTCATTTACCGCGACGTGATGGGCGCGACGAAAATCCACGAACCGTTCGACCTACCTGATCAGGGCGTGAAGGTCTGCTTTGTCGATACGCCCGGCGCGGACGGCGCGATGAACGGCACGCAGATCGAGTTGATCGAACCGCTGCCGGGTAATGCCTCGATTGCCGCGTTTCTGGAGAAAAATTCGGCGGGTGGGCAGCATCATGTCTGTTACGAAGTGCCTGATATTCATGCCGCCAAGGCGGAATTTGAGGCAATGGGCAAGCGCGTCCTTGGCGAGCCACGGATTGGTGCGCACGGCACGTTGATATTTTTTGTGCATCCCAAGGATATGCAAGGTATTTTGACCGAAATTATGGAGGTGGGTGTAGGATTGGAGCACTAACCCGACCGTACACCACCCCGTCACCCTAAACTTGTTTCAGGGTCCATCTATCTGCCGAGAGAATCGGTTTGAGAGGCAAAATGGACCCTGGAACGTCAGTCACCAGAGGTGAAACAAGTTCAAGGTGACGTGATAATAAATGGAAGTTTTATGACGAATATCGACCAGTGGAAAAAAGCGGCTGAAAAAGAGGTTAAGGGCAGGGACCTAACCTGGCACACGCCAGAGGGCATTGCTGTGAAACCGCTTTATACCGAAGACGATGCTGGCGATCCCGGCCTTCCCGGTTTTGCGCCATTTACGCGCGGTGTGCGGGCATCCATGTATGCGGGACGCCCTTGGACTATTCGCCAATATGCGGGTTTTTCGACCGCCGAGGAATCCAACGCATTTTACCGCCGCAATCTCGCCGCTGGGCAAAAGGGACTTTCGGTCGCCTTCGACCTTGCCACGCACCGCGGCTATGACAGCGACCATCCACGCGTTGTAGGTGATGTGGGTAAGGCTGGCGTTGCGATTGACAGCGTTGAGGATATGAAAATCCTGTTCGACGGCATTCCGCTCGACCAAATGTCGGTATCAATGACAATGAACGGCGCAGTCATCCCGATCCTAGCCTTTTTCATTGTGGCGGGTGAGGAACAAGGCGTCGACCAAGCACAACTTGACGGCACCATTCAGAACGACATTCTTAAAGAATTCATGGTACGTAACACCTATATTTATCCCCCTGAACCCTCGATGCGGATTGTGTCGGATATTATCGCCTACACCAGCGCGCACATGCCCAAGTTTAACAGCATCTCCATCTCCGGCTATCATATGCATGAGGCTGGCGCTACCGCGGTGCAAGAACTTGCGTTCACTATCGCCGATGGCAAGGAATATGTGCAGCGGGCCATCGCCTCGGGCTTGGACATTGACGCTTTTGCCGGGCGGCTTTCCTTCTTCTTCGGCATTGGCATGAACTTCTTCATGGAAGTGTCAAAGCTGCGCGCGGCGCGAACCTTATGGCACCGCGTGATGGATGAACTTGGCGCTAAAGATGAACGCTCCAAAATGCTGCGTACGCATTGCCAGACGTCGGGCGTGTCATTGCAGGAGCAAGATCCCTATAACAACGTCATCCGCACCACGGTTGAAGCCATGGCGGCGACATTAGGCGGTACACAGAGCCTTCACACCAATGCGTTGGACGAAGCGATTGCGCTGCCGACCGAATTCTCTGCCCGCATTGCGCGAAACACACAGATCATCCTGACCGAAGAAACGGGCATCACAAAGGTCGTCGATCCATTGGGTGGCAGCTATTATGTCGAAGCCTTGACCGCAGAGCTGGTCAATCAGGCTTGGAAGATCATCGGCGAGGTGGATGCACTTGGCGGCATGACCAAGGCTGTCGCATCGGGCATGCCAAAGCGCCTTATCGAAGAAGCCGCCGCTGCGCGTCAGGCACGCGTCGATAAAGGTGAAGACGTCATCGTTGGCGTTAACAAATATCGACTGGAAACCGAAGATCAGCTCGATACGCTGGAGGTCGATAACGACTTCGTCCGTCAGGGCCAGATTGCACGCCTTGCCGCCACGCGCGCGTCGCGTGATGAAGCGGCGTGTCAGGCCGCGTTGAATGCGCTGACCGAAGGGGCGAAGAGCGGCGCTAACCTCCTCGCGCTTGCCGTCGAGGCAGCCCGCGCCCGCGCAACATTGGGCGAAATTTCGGACGCTATGGAGGCAGTATTCGGCCGCTACGCAACAACACCAGTGCCCGTTCAAGGCATTTACGGCAGCGCGCACGAATTCGACAAGCGCTGGGCGCAAGTACTCGACGGCGTTGCTTCGGTTGGCCGCCGCTTGGGCCGCAAACCGAAATTGCTCGTCGCAAAAATGGGGCAGGACGGGCATGATCGCGGTGCAAATGTCATCGCGTCGGCTTTCTCTGACATGGGCTTTGATGTTATCAGTGGGCCGTTGTTCCAGACCCCTGAAGAAACCGTTGTATTGGCGCTACAGCATGACGTTGATGCCGTCGGTGCATCCAGCCTCGCTGCAGGACACAAGACGCTGATCCCAGAGCTTATAAAAGGTCTGCGCGAAGCAGGGCGTGGCGATATCAAGGTTATTGCCGGCGGCGTTATTCCACCGCAAGATTATGATTATCTGCGGGAGGCAGGGGTGCAGGGCATTTACGGCCCCGGTAGCAATGTTGTGGAATGTGCCGCAGATGTTTTGACGTTGTTGGGGCATAATATGCCGCCATTGCACGATGCAACATAATGCTAAACACCACCGTCACCCTGAACTTGGTTCACCTGTGGTGACTTACGTTCCAGGGTCCATTCTGCCTCACAAACGGATAACTTTGGCTGCACGATGGATGCTGAAACAAGTTCAGCATGACGAATATGAATGGGAGTGTTTAATTGACTGAAGTCCGCACTGACTGGACCCGCGCAGAAATCGCTGCTTTGTTTGATCTGCCGTTCGACGAATTGGTATATCAGGCGCAGTCCGTGCACCGCGCGCATCATGCGTCGGGGCAGATACAGCTTTGTACCTTGCTCTCCATCAAAACCGGCGGTTGCCCAGAAGATTGCGGTTATTGTTCGCAATCCGTGAAGGCCGACAGCGGCGTTGCGGCAACGAAGTTGATGGACGTCCAAACGGTGTTGCAGAAGGCGGCTGAGGCAGCAGATGCGGGCTCACGCCGCTTCTGCATGGGCGCAGCGTGGCGCAACCCCAAAGACCGCGATATGCCTGCGATTGTGCAAATCGTTCAGGGTGTGCGCGCCATGGGCATGGAAACCTGCATGACCTTGGGCATGTTGACACCCAGCCAAGCGGACATGCTCGCCGACGCTGGCTTGGATTATTACAACCATAATATCGATACCTCACCAGAGCGGTATAATGAGATCATTACCACACGCACGATGGAGGACCGGCTCGACACGCTGGCCGAAGTTCGTCGTGCGGGCATCAATGTATGCAGCGGCGGCATTGTCGGCATGGGTGAAACGCGTGCTGACCGTGTAGGCTTCATCCACACGCTGGCAACCTTGCCGGCCCACCCCGAAAGTGTACCGGTCAATGCGCTGGTGCCTGTGAAGGGCACTGTGCTGGGCGATATGCTGGCCGACACGCCATTGGCGAAAATCGACGATATCGAATTTGTCCGCACGATCGCCGTGGCGCGTATCACCATGCCCATGAGCATGGTGCGCCTAAGCGCGGGGCGTGAAAGCATGTCTGAAGCAACGCAGGCCTTGTGCTTCATGGCCGGCGCGAACAGCATCTTCACAGGCGATAAATTGCTCACTGCGGCCAATGCCGGTGACGATAAGGATGCTGCGATGCTGGCAAAGCTGGGTCTGGTGCCGATGGAGGCAGAGGAGCCGCTCAGGGCGTGCAAGGCGTTGGAGGCGGCCGAGTGAGTTTTGTCCCGACAACCACCATCCGTCATGCTGAACTTGTTTCACCTGCGGTGACTGACGTTCCAGCATCTATTTTTCAGCAACAACTGTCGGTGTACATGGCACGATGGACCCTGAACCGAGTTCAGGGTGACGGTTTTGGGGGAGTTATATGTTTAAGAAAATTCTGATCGCCAACCGTGGCGAGATCGCTTGCCGGATCATCAAAACCGCACGCCGGATGGGCATTGCGACGGTCGCAGTCTATTCCGATGCTGACGCGCGTGCGCCCTTTGTGCAGATGGCGGACGAGGCGGTGCATATTGGACCTTCGCCTGCCGCGCAGTCCTATTTGCTCGCGGATAAAATCATTGCTGCGTGTAAGCAAACTGGCGCGGATGCCGTGCATCCCGGCTATGGTTTTCTGTCCGAACGCACCAGCTTTGCCGAAGCATTGGCGAAGGAAAATATCGCCTTTATCGGCCCGCCCGTGAACGCAATTGCCGCGATGGGTGACAAGATTGAATCCAAAAAACTGGCGATGTCGGCGGGGGTCAATGTTGTCCCCGGCTTTGTAGGTGAGATTGACGACACCGAGCACGCCGTGCGGATTTCGGAAGAAATCGGTTATCCCGTCATGATGAAAGCCAGCGCGGGCGGCGGCGGCAAGGGGATGCGGCTTGCCTATAATGAACAGGATGTCCGCGAAGGTTTTGAAGCGACAAAGCGTGAGGGGCTGAATTCATTTGGCGACGATCGCGTCTTTATCGAAAAATTCATCCTCAACCCGCGCCATATCGAAATACAGATATTGGGCGATCAGCATGGTAACATCCTCTATTTAAACGAACGTGAATGTTCGATCCAGCGACGGCACCAAAAGGTTGTCGAGGAAGCGCCATCACCCTTTGTCACGCCGAAAATGCGCAAAGCGATGGGTGAGCAATGCGTGGCGCTGTCGCGTGCGGTTGGCTATTATTCTGCAGGGACGGTCGAACTTATCGTATCTGGTGCAGACCCCAGTGGCGAAAGCTTTTACTTTCTTGAAATGAACACGCGGTTGCAGGTGGAACATCCCGTAACCGAATGCATCACAGGCATTGATTTGGTTGAACAAATGATCCGCGTCGCCGCGGGTGAGAAGCTTGCCATGACGCAGGACGATATCATAATCGACGGCTGGGCGATTGAAAACCGCGTCTATGCCGAAGACCCTTATCGCGGGTTTTTGCCAAGCACGGGTCGGCTAACGCGTTATCGCCCGCCAGTGGCGGGTTGGGCCGAGAACGAAGATGCCAATGGCCGCCGCGGTATCGAGGGTATCCGTGTCGATGACGGCGTTTATGACGGTGGCGAAGTTTCGATGTTTTATGACCCGATGATCGCCAAGCTGATAACATGGGGCAAAACCCGCGATGAAGCCGCCGACTTGCAGATCGCGGCGCTGGACCGCTTTGAAATTGAGGGCCTAGGGCACAATATCGACTTCGTCAGTGCCATTATGCAACATCCGCGCTTCCGCTTGGGTGAACTGACGACAGGCTTCATCGCCGAGGAATATCCCGATGGTTTCCATGGCGCAGCATCATCGCCAGAACTGGTGAAGTCACTTGCGGCAATCGCCGGTTTTGTTGCCACAGCGGAAGCTGACCGCGCGCGGCATGTCGATGGTCAATTGGGCGACACACTTGAGCCGCCAGCACGTTGGCAAGTTAAGATTGGCGACGCTGTCCACAACATCGAAATGATCGATGGTGATATCCATGTTGACGGCGCACCTTTCGACCTTTCAATGGAATATGATCCGGGAGATCGTTTGATTGAGGCCGAGATTGGGGAAGATGAACTCGCAGTCAAGATCGCCAAAACACGCACTGGGTTTCATCTTACAACACGCGGCGCAACGCATGTCGCCCGCGTGTTGCCCGGACACATCGCGCATCTTGCGACACACATGATCGAGAAAATTCCACCAGACCTGTCCAAATTCCTTATTTGCCCAATGCCAGGCCTACTCACGACATTGCATGTCAACGTCGGCGACAAGGTAGAGGCTGGCCAGCCTCTTGCGGTGGTAGAGGCGATGAAAATGGAAAATATATTGCGTGCGGAAAAATCCGGAACTGTAAAGCTGGTTAATGCACAGGCTGGGGACAGTCTAGCCGTTGATGCGGTGATATTAGAGATGGAATGAACCCGCTTGAAAGTGCCTGCGTTGGCATTAAACATCTGCAGAGGGATTTTAGGGGAATATTATGGCCAATGCTGCCAAAACGGAAGTTGCACTTGATCCAAAACGTGATCGCTTGGTCATTACAGCATCATCGCTGGGCACGGTTTTCGAATGGTACGACTTTTTCGTATATGGCATTTTGGCGGCGTTAATCGGGAAGCTGTTTTTCCCTGCCGACAACCCAACCGCCGCGACCTTGGCGTCGCTGGCTATCTTTGGTGCAGGCTTTGGCGTGCGGCCGTTTGGCGCAATCCTGTTCGGCTATTTTGGTGACAAGATTGGCCGTAAATATACGTTTCTGGTCACCATTACGTTGATGGGGGTTGCAACCGCCGCAATTGGTTTGCTGCCAACGTTTGAAACGGCGGGGGTTTGGGCGGCTGGCTTACTCTTACTCATGCGCTGCCTTCAGGGACTGGCCCTTGGCGGTGAATATGGCGGGGCGGCAATTTACGTGGCCGAACATGCGCCAGATGGCAAACGCGGCCAATATACCAGTTGGATTCAGGCATCGGTCGCTGGCGGTTTTCTGCTCGCCGTCATTGTCGTGCTGATCACACGCCAGTCCATGAGCAACGAAGCGTTTGAGGCATGGGGCTGGCGTGTTCCGTTCTTGACCTCAATTTTGTTGCTCGCCATTTCCCTCTACATGCGCGTCAAATTGTCGGAAAGCCCCGTTTTCAAGGCTATGAAAGCCGCGGGCACGACGTCCAAAAATCCGTTTCTGGAAAGCTTCCAATATCCGGGCAATGTGGGCCGTATCTTCGTTGCATTATTCGGCGTCGCTGCGGGATTGACGGTCATTTATTACACGTCACAGTTCGGCACATTGTATTTCTTAACAGGGACCGCGCGCGTTCCAGAGTCTGATGCGCTTATGTATATGGCGGTGGGCGCAGCGTTGGCGGCGCCAACTTATGTTGCTTGTGGTTGGTTGTCGGACAAATGGGGCCGCAAAAGATTACTCTTACTTGGCTATGCGCTTTCCATCGTCGGCGTTTTCCCGATTTTCTGGATGATGGCGGATGCCGCAAATCCAGCCCTTGCGCGCGCCACACAGAGCAACCCTGTGACGCTTTCCATTCCCGACTGTGATTTCAACGCGCTCAACCGCGTACATGAAAGTGAATGTGCGCAAGCACTCAATTTCCTAACGAAGCGCGGCATTGCGTATAGTAAACAAACCAGTGACACTGTGTCGCTGAATGTCGGTGACGCAAATCTACAGGGCTTTGATGAAAAAACTTATATCGCCGCGCTGGAAAAGGCGGGTTACCCCGACAAGTCAGACCCAGCGCAGCGCGAGCCTTGGAAAATCATCTTAGCGGTGTTCCTGATGGTTGCCTTGTCAGGCATGACCTATGGGCAAGTCGCAGCAATTCTTGTGGAATTGTTCCCCGCCAAAATCCGCTATACATCCATGTCGATACCCTATCACATAGGCACAGGCTATTTTGGCGGTTTTCTGCCCTATATTTCCCAATATATCGTCGCACAGACCGGACAGCCTTTTTCAGGACTTTGGTATACCGTAGCGATTACCGCCATGGCATTTGTTGTAGCGTTGATTTGGCTGCCGGAAACATCCGGAAAAACGCAGCTGGATTGACAGTGCGTCCAGCAGGGGCAAAAGGCGGTCGATGACGAATTTTGATCCCTCCTTGCGACTTCATCTTGACGCAGAGGCGCTGGTTTCCAACTGGCGCGCACTAGATGCGCGTAGCGGCGCGGCGCGGGCAGGGGCGGCCGTAAAGGCCAATGGCTATGGCTTGGGTGCGCGTGAGGTTGCCACCCGTTTGCGCGACGCAGGGTGCCGTGATTTTTTCGTGGCCCATTGGGGTGAAGCAGAATTTATTGCCGATTTGGTGCCGCCCAGTTGGATATCGGTGCTGAACGGCATCACACAAGCCGACGTTAACGCTGCGCGGGCCTTGGGTGCCATTCCAGTGCTGAATACGCCGGAACAAATTGTCATGTGGCGCAGTGCAGGCGGCGGGCGCTGCCATGTCATGATGGATAGCGGCATTAACCGCTTGGGCCTTGCGCCACAACACATTGCAGATGGTGTAATTGAAGGCGTGGACGTTGATATTTTGTTATCGCATCTGGCGTCGGCAGACGAAGATGTTGCACAAAACGCGCGCCAGCTTGGGGTTTTTACAGAAGCGCGGTCGCATATTCGGGCGCAACGATTCAGCTTCGCCAATAGCGCGGGCATTATGTTGGGCGCAGAGTATCATTTTGATCTGACACGGCCGGGATTAAGCCTCTATGGCGGCATTGCCCGCCCCGAGATGGCTGATTGGATCAAGCCAGTAGTCCGGCTATCGGCGCGCCTTTTACAAGTGCGCGACTTACCCGCAGGCGCAACCGTCGGTTATAATGCGACCCATGTTTGTCGCGAAGAAACCCGCGTGGGCACAATATCGCTTGGCTATGCCGACGGATATTTGCGCGCTTTTTCGGGCAAGGGCAGGGCGTGGGCAGAAGATCATGAATTGCCTGTCATAGGCCGAGTGTCGATGGACCTTGTGACGTTAGATCTGAATGCAGCGCCCGCATTGCGCGAAGGTGACTGGGTCAATGTCGAATATGACCTTGTCACTGCCGCGGCGCTGACCGGGCTTTCGCAATATGAATTGCTGACGAATTTAGGATCGCGGTTCGCACGCAGCTGGATCTAATGCTATTGATTGAGTAGACTTTACGTAACTGCTGACAGTTAGGTAAACCAACAAAAAAGGGCGCCACGATGGGCGCCCTTTCTTTCTTGGCTTGTTGATCCCTATCAGAAGCGAGCGCGCGCGCCTGCGTAGTAACTGCGACCACGGAAGTTGTAGATCGCAGTACCGACACCAGTTGCTGTACTGCCGAACGGCGGCAGTTGATTAAAGGCGTTATCAACACCCGCATAAAAGCGGAGTCCCTTTGAAGCGTCACCTGCTTTGGAGTCTACGTTCCACTCAATCCGGAAGTCGGAATAGGTTACGATCGGATACTGTTCTGAAGCAAAGGCATCAGTGTTTGCAGCTGGCAACCCGTTTATCCCACCTCTGGAACTTTCATAGGCAGCCGTAAACTGACGACCGATGAAGCGGAGACGATAGCCAAAAGTAAAGTTCCGATAACCCAAATCTACGTCTAGGCGAAACTCGTCTTGAGGATCCCCCACTTCGCTAAGAAGCCGATTTTCGAAGTTCGGGTTTGTAGGATCCTCGAAGTTGCTACGTTTCAAAGTGTGGACGTAAATCAGATTTGTTCCAAGTGTTACATCTTTGCTCAACCGGGTCCGATATTGAACGTTGACGTCAACACCTGCGGCTTCACGTTTTGCAAAGTTGAGTGGAGCCACAATCAATGAGTTACCCAACACAGCGCCAGGTCGTTCGCCGTTCGGACCGGTGCCAGGACCTGCGAAACGAGAAAACGCGCTACAGAACACGTTAGACGTTGTAGGGAAATCGACGCAGTTGCTCAGGATTTGCTGAGCGGACACGCTTGAAATGATGTCGTTCACGGTAATATCATAATAATCCACTGACAGCGCTAAACCTGGAATAAAGCGCGGCTGTATAACACCACCCAATGTGAACGAGTCAGATGTTTCTGCAGCTAGGTTACGGTTAGACCCACTAACGATTGGCAGCGAGTAAGTGACGCTTGTCAAGTTCGCGAGATTATCTGCACCAACTGTGGCTGTGCAATTCGCACGCCGAGTAGCGGTGCCACCATTAATCGCAACAACGTTGCAAGGATCGGTGATGGAACTGAAGTTAGGCACCAATGGAAAACCGGTTTCCCTGACGTTTGGCGAACGAACGGCGCGTGCATAATTACCCCGCAAGCGAACGTCTTGAATCGGAGACCACTGTACACCGCCATTGTAGGCATAAACTGTGCCTGTGCCGCCTTTATAATCAGAGACACGCCCCGCCGCGGTTAGCGTCAATTCTTGGAAAAACGGTGTATCCTTAAGAAGCGGAACTTGAACCTCGCCAAATGCTTCCTTAACTTCAAATGTAGGTGGGGAAAAAGTCGGTATGGAAACACCGTTGTTGAAACCTTTAGTGGTTACTTCATCTTGGCTATAAAATGCCTTTTCCCGGCGATATTCGCCACCAATCGCAAAGCGGATCGGGCCGCCAGGTAGTTCGAATACTTGGCTCAAGTCACCTGATAGGAAGCCCTGGCCGACAACTTGCTCCAAGCTAGCTTCGACACTGAATGTGCTGCTGAAATAATTGATTGCTTGTCCATTACCCGAGCCGTCGCCGAATGGATTATATGGCTGACACGCTGCTATGTCTGCAGCCAAACGGGCGGCATTAGCCGCTCTGTTTGCAACCGAAACAGCATCGGTGCGCGCGTCTGCAACGGCAGAAGCCGGATCAAATTGCGACCTACATTGAATGGCCCCTGTTACTGGATTGCGGCCCGCGTCCATTGCCAGCGAGAAACGCTGCCGGTCTATGAAGCCTCTAGTTACCTGGGTCTGATCAAAGCGCCCATAATTACCCGATAGCTCGTAAGACCAATCATCATTGAACGTTCCACGAACACCAAGAACGCCCCTGAATGTATCGCGCTGGAATTTTTCGTCCCGCAACCCAACATCTAAAAGATTCTTTGCCAGAATGAAACGATAAGTCCCAGCATTAATCTGGGCCTGCTCAGCCGTCGTAAGATTTCCGGCAGCAGCGCATTGTGCAAGCAAGCTTGGGTTGCATCCTGACGCGAGAATTAAATTGGTCAACGTGGTCCGGTCCGCAGGGTTCAGATAAGGATTGTCGAGACGAGGACGCTCACGAAAATCGCCGATGTTGCCCTGATTGCCCGAGCCTGTCTGGATAAAAGAAGGACCAGCATTGTTACCCAGCGCATTGACCCGGTTGAATTTACCTTCGAAGAAGACCTCTAATGCCGGACTGAACTCATAATGGCTCAAAACATTGAAGTTGTAACGCTCAAGAAACGGAAGGATCGACAACAACTTACCCTCGCGCCCGGTCGATCCATTACCGCCAATACGCAATCCATTAATGCTAGTGCCGAAAACTGCGCCAGTCTGTTGTACCAACCGCCCGTCATCGGTAAAAATATAGTTACAATTGAAAGGTACGCCCCCATTGTTCGTAGGACCATTGTTTGACAAAGTTGCATTGCCACAAAGAGCATTGGCGCCGGTGCGTTGATTGATCGGAATCAGGCCGTTCTGATGGATCGTACCAGACCGGATATCCCGGAGGAATATTGCATCCGGAAATCCATCGCTGCCATTGGGTAAACCGGCTATGTCAGTGTCAACCCCAAAAAAACCATCCTGCTGCCGAAACCATGGCACGTCAGAAGCAAACACACGGTCTTGGCGAGAATATTCTCCATGCAAGGTAATATTACCACGACCATCAGAAAGATTCTTTCCAACCATTGCGGAAATAAATTGCGATGCACCGAATCCGGCCTCAGTTGTGCTAGCCGAAGCGCGAAGTTGCGCGCCGTCAAAGGAGCGACGCATTACGAAATTGACGACCCCTGCAATAGCATCCGAACCGTAGACAGCCGAGCTGCCGCCCGTAACAATGTCTACGCGTTCAATCAGATCGTTAGGGATCGAGCTCACGTCAGGAGACACGGCAGTCGACAAAATATCTGCTGGCACATGCCGACGACCATTTACAAGAACCAACGTCCGCGACGTACCCAAGCCGCGAAGATCGAGAAGATTAAGCCCAGCGATGCCGATACCTGACCCTGGGTTCTGTTGCGCAAAGGTACTACGGGTTCTGTTGCGCAAAGGTACTACGCAGTTGCGGCAAATCATTCAGCACTTCGCCGATATTTTGCTCACTCGTCTGTAATATAACCTCGCCACTGATCGAGCTTATCGGCACATCAGATGTCACGTTAGGGTTGCGAATACGTGAGCCGGTAACAACAATAGCGCTGGATGCATCCTCAACCACTTCGCTGGTATTTACGACAACATCTTCTTCTGGCTCCTGTGCCGCAGGTGCAGTCTGAGCAAATGATGGTGATGCAATGATCATGGCAAGACTGCCAAATGACGCTGCGACAAAAAGACGAGATTTTTTCATTGTAGCTCCCCAGCTAAAATTTGTGAATAAATTCAATGACAAACGCCAGTTTACAAAACAAAAAGTGACCTAAGTTTTATGCACATAACATTAAGTAATTAGCCGTAAACTCAGGTAGGCCGCAAGCGCAACCACTGGAATGTGAAAGGCTGTATTTCTTTTTGGAATGTTGCAACATTGCAACAGTGGTTAACCCAAAATTCATGAAGGCATTATGTGCTGCTGGGGCAGAAAAGTATCGGCAGCAAATCGTTCACTCAATCTCTACAGGCAGGCAACCACCCCTTAACCAATGTTGCAGTGCACTATGACATAGTGCTAACGGGGCAGAACATTCCCGGAAGGACCTACAATGGCACGCACGGCCAATAAAAATGGTGATGGCCCAATCATCATTAAAAAATATGCAAATCGCAGGCTGTATAACACGCAGTCTTCCAAATATATTACGCTTGATTTCCTCGCCGAACTCACACGCAAGGACATTGATTTCAAGGTTGTCGACGCCAAATCCAATGAGGATATCACCCATGGCGTCCTGACACAGATCATCATGGATGAGGAAAATAGCGGACAGCAAATGTTGCCGGTTGGTTTCCTGAAACAATTGATCGCCATGTATGGCGATTCCATGCAAGGGATGGTGCCGCAGTTTTTGGAAACGTCGATGGACAATTTCCGCAAGAACCAGCGGCAAGTTCAAGAAGTGATTGAAACCGCGATTACCTCTGGTCCTTTTGGCCATTTGGCAAAGCAGAATATCGAATTCATGCGCTCTGCGCGTGAAGCATTGATGCCGAATTTGGGCAATCTCACCAGCAAAAAGCCGGAACGCGATGAAACTGTTGCCGAACTCAAACAACAAATCGCGGCGCTACAGGCCCAGATTGACAGAATGGCCGCCGACCGCGCCTCATAATTAACTTATAACAAAACAGGTAAGATTTTGATAAAACATGCTTTAAGCGTCACGCGGGCGCAAAATTTCGCTGGCTGGTATCAGGAAGTCATTTCGGAGGCCGATCTGGCTGAGGAATCCGGTGTGCGTGGATGCATGGTCATACGGCCATGGGGCTATGGCATGTGGGAACGCATTCAAAAGCTTATGGATGCTGAGATTAAAGCTGCTGGCGTTGAAAACTGCTATTTCCCATTGTTCATTCCCTTATCCTTCTTTGAAAAAGAGGCCGACCATGTCGAAGGCTTTGCCAAAGAAATGGCGGTTGTTACGCATCACCGTCTTGTCAGCGATGGCAATGGTAAGTTGATCCCTGATCCAGGCTCGAAGTTAGAAGAACCGCTGGTCGTTCGTCCAACTTCGGAAACGGTAATTGGCGCTGCGATGAGCCGCTGGGTGCAAAGCTGGCGCGATTTGCCCTTGATGGTCAACCAATGGGCGAACGTCGTTCGTTGGGAAATGCGCACCCGCATGTTCCTGCGCACCAGCGAATTTTTGTGGCAGGAAGGGCACACCGCCCACGCCGACCGCGCAGATGCCATGCAGGAAACGATGCGCGCGCTGGAAATGTACCGCGCCTTTGCCGAAGGTCCGCTGGCTATGCCCGTTGTGGCGGGTGAGAAGCCCGAGAATGAACGCTTTCCCGGCGCGGTGGCCACCTACAGCATCGAAGCGATGATGCAGGATGGAAAAGCGCTACAAGCAGGCACATCGCATTATCTAGGCACTGGCTTTGCCGAAGCATCCGGCATCAAATATCAGGATAAAGAAGGTAATCAGCAGCTCGCGCATACGACAAGCTGGGGCGTGTCCACGCGGATGATTGGCGGCGTCATCATGACGCATGGCGATGATGATGGCCTGCGCTGCCCGCCACAAATTGCACCGCATCAGATCGTCATCATTCCCATGTTGCGGGATAATGATGAAGACGAAGCGGTATTGGAATATTGCCGCAGCTTGCGCGCGGAATTGCTCGCGCTCAACGTCTTTGGCGAACCTTTGCGCGTTTTGCTGGATACCAAAGCCACAAAGGCGTCGAACAAGCGCTGGGCCTGGGTCAAAAAAGGCGCGCCTATCATTGTTGAGGTGGGGCCACGGGACATGGGTGAGGGCAAGGCCGCGGTAATCCGCCGTGATCGCCTGTATAAGGACGAC
>Ga0315903_10001032_pt1 | contig 41946 bp, 20 predicted proteins | sample LakEriMetagenome_7_FD_203524 | JGI IMG/M metagenome (GOLD analysis project Ga0315903, IMG submission 203524) | Freshwater fungal communities from buoy surface, Lake Erie, Ohio, United States - Buoy 2 MA119 | ecosystem: Environmental > Aquatic > Freshwater > Lake | place: USA: Lake Erie, Ohio... | reverse complement strand
CAAATCTTGACTGGGATGCTGTGCGTATAGAAGGTGTGTTTGAAGATGACATCTCCAAGTTTACATGTGAAGAAGACAGCTGCAAAGTTCGTTCAGATGAAACTTTTAATGTTCCAGATTACTTGCACGGAGAACTAGAAGCTCAGGTTTTTAAAGACCTAGCCGGTATGGCACAGATGCCAACTGATATGCCCAATGACAAACAAAATGCACTTAGGTAATGAAAACAGAGCTTCAATATAGAACTTTTGATCAGCTGTTGGATGAAGTCTCTGCAGACTTTACTACCTACAGTAACGAAGGAATGATAGAGCCTGGTCAGCTGATCAAGGTAGCCCAGCGTGTAAACTACGACCTGGGTCTTCGTATTCACGGTACAAAAGAAAAAATACTGGACATAGAAAAGAGAAAGACTAAACTTCCTGATGACTTCTATGTACTGAACTATGCTTACTTGTGTGGACGCTATACAGTGACCACACCTGTAATGGCGGGGCGTGAGACTGAAAATGTGATTCTTGATCCTGCAGATTGTGCTACAGTTACTTTAAGCCCTGCTTGTACCAAGTGCGGTAATCCTGATCCTAAATGTATTTGTGAGCGTACCTATACTGTTGAGTGTAAAACCGGGGAGAAGATATATGTACAGGTTGTAGAGAAACGTAAGTACGAGACTCGTACGTATGATTCTTTTGAACCTATACGTATTGCTACCTCTACTGGTAAGATTGACGCTACAAATGATACAGACAGGGTTGGGTATATAAAGAATGGTTTTGTATATACCAACTTGGACGAGGGAAGGCTTTTTATTTCATACCAAGGTTCACTAGAAGACGATGGTGGTAATCTCTTAGTACTGGATCATCCAATGATCAATGAGTATTATGAGTATGCTATGAAACAGCGTATTCTAGAGAATCTTTATATCGCAGGTGAAGAAGTATCTCAAAAGATGCAGTTAATAGAACAGCGTCTCAGAGCTGCTCGTAATAATGCTCTTACAATAGTTAACACCCCTGATTTTTCAGAGATGTACAAGCTGTGGCAGACTAACAGAAAAGCCCAGTATTCTAGGTACTATGACATGTTTAAATCAACAGAAGGGTTTTAGTTATGAGAGTAAGTACAACTATAAAACTTCCCACTTATGGCTGTGAGCTAAAAATAAGTGTGGTAGAAAGTGTTTCTACGGAAGCTTTACGGTTGTATAAAAAGTACAATCTAAGTGAGCAGTTTGGTTCAGAAGCAGAAGGAGCATTGGTAATGCCTGACAGCACTACTTACTATCTTCTTTTGCATAAGTCTTACTTGACTCATAACACAATAGCTCATGAAGTATTTCATGCTGCGGTAAGAGTAACTGAGGATCGTGATATTACAGATGAAGAGGCTCAGGCTTGGTTAGCAGGACATATTTCAGGAGTAATTTATAAGTTTTTACAAAAGAAGAAGCTACAAATAAAACATGGCTGATAAAACACAGAACCCCGGAGCTGTTACTAATACTTTTACAAAGGGTATGGTAAAAGACCTCAATGACACCTTTGTTGGTGAAGGTCTGTGGACTCATGCCCGTAATGCCGTGAATAACTCACACGATGGGCAGATGGGCGTTATAGGAAATGAACCTGCTAATCTGCATTGCATCACACTTCCGTATACTCTTATTGGCTGTATTCATCTTAATGATGACCAGTGGGTTGTCTTTACAACTAACAATATAGATTCTGAGATAGGTATCTTTGACGAGAGTGCTTGTTCTTATACAAAGGTTGTAAATGACAAGTGTCTAAACTTTAAGACTAGTAATCTTATTACTGGTGCCTCACGTAGAAAATTTGATTGTAACAGATTAGTATACTGGGTAGATGGTCTTAATCCAGACCGCTATATAGATATTAATGAGCCTCCGTTTAAGTTTAGAGAAACCATTGTAGACGGGTGTGCAACTAAAATATTACTTCAACCTTTGCAGCTTGATTGTGAAAAAATCAGGATTGCCTCCTTGGTAGCACAACCTTGTTTAAATATAAAGAAAGGAGCTGGTGCAGGGACATTGGCTAACGGTTCTTATCAAGCATTGATAGCTTACACTATTAATGGGGTAAGAGTAACAGACTACATGGGTGCAACTGAAATACAGCCCGTTTGGTCACATCAAAACGTTACAGGTTCTTTAGAGATAGAAGTTATATCCGTAGATCAGACCTTTGATGAGTTTGAGTTAGTCATAATTTCAAATGTTAACCAACAGACTGTAGCTAAAAAAATAGGAATCTACTCAAGCAATCAAGGTAAAATATATGTAGACACAATTGGCCCTGAGCTTGTAACGGTGCCTTTAACTTTTGTATTACAAAGATCTGAACCAATTGAAAGATCTGATGCTATGTACAGTGTCAATGATTATCTTTTAAGAATTGGCATTAGATCAAAATATAAGTTTAACTATCAGCCTTTAGCTAATAATATTCAGACTCAGTGGAATGCTGTTCAGTATCCAGCACAGTACTATTATAAAGGTGGAAACAACGCAGGCTATCTTAGAGATGAACAGTATGCGTTTTTTATTCGTTGGATCTACAATACAGGAGAACGTTCTGAGTCTTATCATATTCCTGGAAGAGCTCCCTTAGCAACAGACACTCAACTTGACTTTGGTTCAGATGCTTATGAAGCTGCAGCTGGTCTTCAGCGTCAGCGTTGGCAAGTTCAAAATACAGCTACAGTAGACTCTATAACAACGTCTACTTTATCGGATGGAGGTGTTGTTATAGCTAGTGGTAAGATGGGCTATTGGGAAAGTACTGAAAAGTATCCTGATGATAAACAAGAAATATGGGGTACTCTTTGTGGTAAAAACATTCGTCATCATAAGATGCCTGATGAAACAGTAAGTTCTTCATTAAGCCCTTTTAACTCTGACGGTAATAATATAGTAGTTCTTGGTGTATCATTTAGTAATATTCAACTGCCGGTAGACTTGAACGGAAATGTTATTAGTTCTGTAGTAGGATATGAAATTTTAAGAGGAAGCAGAGAAGGTCAGAAGAGTATTATAGCAAAAGGACTTATTAATAATTTAAGGGAGTATGATATACCTGGGACAACTATTAAGGGATTATATCAGAACTATCCTTATAATGATCTTAGCTCAGATTTTTATTTAACATCAAGTCTTTCTATTATAGATCCTGAAGCCGGCTCTGTGGTAAGTCCAACAGGTGATGATGCAGATTTGCAGAGTGAACCTAATGAAAATGGAATATCAAATAGAGAAGCAAGACGGAGGCTTAGAGAGGCTAGACGTCAATTAAGAAGAAGTAGTGAAAACGGAGGTGCTCTATTAGACTATCCTTTGAGCTTATATAAGAAAGATTATCTTTCATTTCATAGTCCTGATACTACTTTTACAAGACCGTTTCTTGGTATTACTGAATTAAAAGTATACCAAGAGGTATATGGTACTTCTAAAGGTAGTTTTACTATACCATATAAGCATCCTAAGTTTAAGTCGGTAACAAACTTTGCTGGAATATTTTCAAGTGTTATAGGAATTATAAGTACCATAGGAAATGTTCTTTCTGCTATTGCTGAGAATGGTAATATAACATTAGGTAAAACTGAAAACTTACCGTACGAGAAAGTGTTGACTTTGTCTAAGGTTACAAACTTTCCTGTAGGGGGTTCATTTTTAGGTTCAGGTGTTACTATTCCTAACCCAGTTATTGTTGTTACTAATAGCATTATTGGAACTTATAATGTAAGCATGAGCGTAGCAATGTCTTATTTAGAAGCTACAGCAGTAGGAGAAAAAATTCTAAATATTATTTATGGTATGATACCAAGGCGTCAGAATGCATTGCAGTATGACTCTCATGGTTTCTACAATAAAGGAAAGATTACACCTGAAGGAGATAGACGCTTTGAGATTAAGAACTCTACATACGTAGATTCTAATATTCAGAGCTTTAACTTTGACTATAACATAAACAACGTTTTAAGATCTAACTACGTTTCACTTAATATATCACGTGATAAGCAGAATCCTACTGTAATTGATGACTCAAGATTTAGAATCAATAGAGCTAACGGAAAGATTAACCGTGTAGTAGATGCTACCATATCTGGACATTATGGAGCAGTAAAAGTGACTTTTCCATCTCAGTACGGACAGCTTGATCAGATTAAGCAGGTACCTGTGTCACAATGCGTACATTCTATTAATACAGAGGTACCAAGACAAGTTACTGGTGTACTATTTAATGGGGATACCTATATTAATCGCTTTACAGAAAAGAACTCTTTCTTCTTCTTTAATTCTTGGTTAATGGGTGAGCCTGATGAAACAGAGTTTGATTATAGAAACTATGTAAACATAGCATACCCAAGATTCTGGATAGATTCAGAAAGACCAAGTTTTGGTTTATTTAGCAGTGCTACCAACTATCGTCACTTAGACGAAAGAACAAGCTCAGCATTTTTTGTAAGTAAAGGGTATTTCTATCTTTTTAATTCCGGGGTACGCGACTTCTTTGTAGAAAGTGAGGTTAACTTGGCATATCGTGACTGGGAAGATCTAATAGAAAAACGTCACTACGACCCCTACAACTTCTCTGACTATAGATCTATGTTTAGATCTGATGTTATCAAGAGTACTAATTTTTACAAGTACGATTACTCTTTAAGTATTAGTAAGCTTTTTAACCAGTATGTGTCTTATGGAAACTTACTTCCAAGATACTATGATCCTAAAAAGTTTAATAGCTGTTTTACCTATTATCCTAACCGGGTAATATATTCTTTACAGCAACAGTCGGAAGGAGTAAAAGATAACTGGAGAGTATTCCTGGCTAATAACTATAAGGATTTTAATTCACCGATTACTTCTATAAAGCTTGTTAATAAAACAGGTGCATTGTTTATGATGGAGCGTCAGAGTCCGCTTCAGTTTATGGGCGTAGACCAACTTCAGACAGATGCAGGCACTAAGATTACAGTGGGTGATGGTGGACTATTTAATCAGCCTTTGCAGAACATAGTTAACTCAGATGAGTCATATGAGTATGGAAGCTGTCAGAATAAGTTTGCCACACTAGGATGTACTCACGGTGTATTTTGGGTAAGCCAAAATCAAGGTAAGGTATTTCAGTATGCAGGTCAACTTAAGGAAATATCCAGAGACGGAATGAAATGGTGGTTTGCAAGATATTTACCTTCTGAACTTTTAAAGGTATACCCTGAGTATCCATTAAAGGATAACCCCGTTGCTGGCATTGGTGTACAAATGATCTATGACAACACCAATGAAATAATCTATATCATTAAGAAGGATTACAAACCTAAGGTAACTAATCTGCTTTATGACGCAGGCGGTTTTTATAAAGTAACTACTGCTGGTAAAGTATACGTCCCGCTCACTGATACAAACAACTTTGAGAGTGCAAGCTGGACTATATCCTATGATCCAAAAAGTCAAACCTGGTTAAGTTTTCATGACTGGATTCCTAGCTTCTTAATTCCTGGTAAAGCTCATTTTATGAGCGTAAACATGAATTCTATATGGAAGCACAACGTACGTTGTGACAAGTATACTAACTTCTATGGTATAGATTATCCTTTTGAAGTGGAGTTTGTTTCATCAACAGGGCAGCAAGTAGCATCCATGAGAAATGTAGAGTACCTGTTAGAAGCTTACAAGACTCACAATGAATGCCGGGATAAGTTCCATGTATTGGATCTAAACTTTGATCAGGCTATTGTTTATAACTCTGAACAGGTTTCTGGTTTATTAGAACTTGAATTAAAAAGCAAGGTTAATCCTGTGACGCTTATAAACTATCCTCAGATTCGTACTCAATCAATTGGGATTCATTACTCTAAAGAAGAGCAGAAGTATCGTTTTAATCAGTTCTGGGATATAACCAAGGACCGTGGGGAGTTTGCACCAGGAGTTAATATACCTATGTTTAATACTCGTCCTAATGGATATGAGTTTAACATTAACCCTGCATATGTAAATTATCAGAAAGCACCTTTAGAGCATAAGAAGTTTCGTCATAATGTAAACAAGGTCTTTCTACGTAAACTGAAGAGTGATGATGTAAAATATTTATTTAAGATGTCTAATCAAAAGATTCTACAAAGTCTTAGGTAATGAACAAGCTATTACAACATATTATTAATGCTGGTGATGTAGACCACAAGATACTTCCTTCACTTCTGAAGATGGATGAAGGAGGAGAACTCATAAAACTTAAAGACTCTAAAGGTCGTGTGCGTGAGTACAACACTGAGTCTCGTAAGTATAAACGCTTATATGACCAAGGTAAGATAGGCAGTTGGTCAAAGTTTGATCAAGGATCAGGTAAATGGGTATCTTCAGATGCTTCAGATCCTAATGCAGAATTTGTTTCTTCCCCTAAAATACTTCCTGAGGTTGTTGTATCTTCTAAAGTTAAACCTAATAGTTTAGGTAGCTATTCATCATCTTTTTATAAAGAGAACCCGTATGAAGACTTTTACAGAAATCGTTACCAGCAAGAAAAAGAAGAGTTTGAAAGTGCTCCAGGATGGGCACAACAGTCTGTAGGAGGATGGGATAGAGACTCTAGGCAGAAAAATGTAAGAGATCAGATTAATGAAGAGTACCAGAAAAAGTATTCTGACTATGTAGCTAGTAAGTTAATTGGCAGAAATCCTCAAGGTAGCCAAAGTAGAGATACATGGTTATCTAACAAAAATTTTACTCCTAGAGAACTTCAAGTTCTTACGGGTAGTCAGAAACTGCCACAGCCTAATCTTTGGGCACAAGGTGTACAGGGTCTATATAATACGGGAGACATGTTAACTTTTGGATCACTTCCTGAGTTAGCTATGCCCGGTATTGCACGTTCAGAAGTACAGAACTATAATAATCCATTGCTTGCATTAGCACCTTTAAGCGTACCTGCAAAAATGGTTCAGTCTGTATATAAAGATAACTACTCACTTGGAGATGCATTAGCTGGAAGACCCAATGATGCAGGCATTGCTGAAGATATTGCTACAGATCCTCTTACTTATCTGTCGTTTGGTACAAAACCCTTACTTACTGGTGCGGCTAGACTTAGTAGACTTTCTTCACCTTACTTAAATAGAGCAGCCAGATTTGTACCACAGGCTGTAAAAAACAATTTGCAGTTTTTAAAGAATACTAAAGGTACAGGTGTAACCCAGCTACCTGAAAGTGGTTACGTTTCTGGTTCATATGTTCCAGACTACATGAAAGGTGTAGAAGTAGTTGATCCAGAAACCGGGGTAAGCAAAATTGTTTTTCAGCTTGAAGATGATATTTTACCTCCTCCACCAACAGAACAGTGGAATCTTATTGACTATAGTAATGTTCCTAGTTTTATTGATAACTTACCAGGTATTGTTAATAAACCTTCAACGTTATCAGTTTTAAAGAACAAGGCTTTAGCTTCTGGTACTAAATTAAAAAACAAACTTTTTCCTGAAAACTATCATGACTACGGAAAACCCTTTGCAAATAGAAGGTATGACAGTTGGGCTCATGATATACATCCGGATCTTCCTGATGTCTTACAGCCTGGAGAGTTAAAAAATCTTCATAAAGAAGCTATCAGACATTTTGGCGGTAGACAAGGTGTTTCTGATTTAGGACAGTTTGCTAATAAAAATATAGGACTATATGTAAGAGATAGACTTGCAAACAGAATTCCAAGTTATACCAAGCCAACTGTTGTAGATGAAACTACAGGGTTAATTAAGAACTATGGTCCTAATAAAAAACACCCAAGTTTAGCAGGGAAAGATGCTGCTAATGAAATAATCTATCCGCAGCTAATGTATTCTCATACGTACGATCAAGCAAGATTAGATATACTTCGTACCCCATATCAGAAGTGGGGATATGATATTTCTAAACTTAATCCTTCTCAATTAAACTTGATGGACTCATATGCTAGAGGATATAATGATTTTTTTAACAGTTATGGTAGAGGCTTTGCTAGCCCTATTAAAACTAAGACAGGAGATTTTTATGCTGATAAAGTACAGCAACTAAAAAATGCGGTAGTACAAAATAAGTTTCCTGAAGCTACTCAAGTAAGAAGAGGAGAAGGTAACTATAATATCAATCTTTTAGATCCTATTACTTACAAGCCAACAGGTAAGGTTAAGTTAAAAAGTGATTTAGAAGTTGGTGATGTTTATAAGGATGATGGATTTTTATCTACTAGTTTAGACCGTAATTATACTTGGGGGGAAGATGTTGCATCTGAAGTAATTGATATTCCAGGTGGCATGAAACAGTCTTATGCATATCCTAACGCTATGTCTTCTTCTCCTTATGTAGATGAGCTAGAAGCTATACTTCCTCCTGGACTTATAAGAAGAGTTGAAGAAGTAAGACTTCCTAATTCTGATGGTAGATTTTTAAATAATGCAAAGTTTAGAACGTCACTTATTAACCCGTATACTACCACAGGACTCTTTTTAGGTGCCGGGGCATTAAAGCAAAAAGAAGAGGGTGGAGAAAATAAACAGTATAGTGGATCAAGTATTGTTGACTATTTAGCAACTAGAGGTTATAGCGGTAATAAGAAATTTAGAAAACAGCTTGCTCAAGAGTATGGTGTTGAAGGATATGATTATTCTGCAAGAAAGAATTTAGAGTTATTAAGTAAGCTCAGAGAAAATGATGATCTTCTTGAAGCTCATGAACAGAGTTTTGCTCCAGTTACGCCAGAAAGTTTAGAAGAATTAACAAAGGAAAGAACTAAAAGGATTGTTGAAACAGCTACACAAAGGGATGAAAGAAAGATTAGTCCTCAAGAGTTTAATCGTAGGATGAGCATGATGATGGGGTTTGATGTATCTCAAGGTATTCCAAGTGATAGGTTTGTTATTAATACACCTAAACTTTCTTTGTCTCCAAAAGTAAAGTATGATAAGTTTTCGCTTATACCAAGAATGGAGAATAAGAGTATTGATTTAAGTTCAACAAAGCCTGATAAACCAGAGGTTATACAACAAGTTGCACCACCTGTTGAGAAGCAGCCTGTTGTAAACAACACAGGATTTAGATTTGATTTAAACCCTACACAAAAACAGGGTATAAATCCTTTGCCGTTTTATAACCCATTTATACCGGGTAACATGACAGTGGCGGGTACCAATACACCTGTTGCTCCAGCTACCGTAAATACTTCTAAACCACAACAAAAGCAAACTGTTATTGATAAACCTTGGTATGAAGATGCTTGGGACGCAGCATCATCTGCATTGAATACAGCTGAAGATTATGCATCAGATGCATGGCAGGGTATTTCAACTGCTCCAGCTAAAGTTTCAAAATGGTGGTCAGACGGAATAAACAATAGTATTCTGGGACAGGGTAATGTAACAATGAATCCTTATGGTTTTACTCCTCAAGGGGCAAAAGCAATGGCAGATGACTTAATGTCTATCATGCCTGAAGCTGTTCAAGATCTTTGGGAAAAAGCAAAAAATAGTAATGAAAGAAGTAAAGCTAAAAATAACCCAAGTCTTGTTGAAAGAAAAAGTGGTTTAGATCCTACTAAACTAAAGTATGATCCTGTTTATATAACTGGTGACACTTTAAAAGACAATGCCAGAAGGTACCACATACCTGAGGTAATGGATCTGGATTACATGCGTTTTGGAGTAAGAAACCGAGGAGACTATTCTGAGCTAAACACAGAAGGTGCACCTATAACTACTTTTGAACCATTTGTAAGTTCTAAAAAATATTTTGCTACTAGTAAAGATCCTGCTAATGCTACATATATAGGTATATCTACGGACGGCAGGGTAAAAGTGGGCACAAAAGATAAATTTCAGGATAAAGAATATCAGATAACTAGGTCTTATGGCAATAAAGTAATAGACTTTAACAGAGATGAAACAGGGAAGATAGTAAAAGTCCCTTCTAATCCTAAAGCTTCTAAAGAAACATTGTCTCCATCTGTAAAAGTACTTGGGGATGATGGTAAAGCAATAGACGGTAAATTAAGTTTATTGTTGCCTAGAGAAGGTAATCAGGAACAATCATATGACTTAGTAACAGGTGGTCGGTATATACTTCAAACACCAGATGGTAAAACAAAACTTGTTAGTGGATCACTTAAAAATATAGAAGATGAATTCTATAGGATGAAAGGTAAGCATCCATGGGTTAATGTTATTACACTTGACAATGGTTCATATTCAAGGGGTCTTAGAACATTTGATCAAAAGTTAACTAAAAAGGATCTCAAAGGATATGACAACCAAAATACTGGTGGTGGGAACTTTGCTTATTTATTACCTGGTCAAAAGAAAACTAGATATGACTCCAAGTTTTTTGACTTTGAGCAGGAAGCTAAGAAAAAACTTCAGGCTAAATATCCAGGAAGGAAAGTAGAAATACGATTCCAGAATGAAGGACTATATGATGAGACTGGAGGACGTGATATTGAAAGTCAGATTAATATACAAAAAAAGGGAAATTCTAAGACGCCTGTATCTCTTCACAACTTTGGAGCTGCTCGTGACTATATTTTATATGTTGATGGTAAACCAATAAATGCGGATGCTAATAAACAACTTTACAAAGATGTTCTTTGGAATGCAGCTGACGCAACCGGTACATATCATCTTGAAGACTGGGACCCCGCTCATATATCACTTGCTAAAGAAGGTCAGAAGACTGCGTTTGATGAGCTTGCTAAAAAGTATCCTGATATCTGGGCTAATCCAAACTTCCAAAGAAGTCTAGAGTTTATTAATAAGAATAAGGCCAACCCTACGTACGAAGAGTACTTTGAAATGTTGAACAACATTGCAGAGTTTACTGGCCAGCCTAAAGTAACTGAGGTTATGAAAAGAAAAGGTTGGAAGTTTAATAAAGATGGCAAGATTGTAGATAAGAAAGGTAGGCTAGTTAATAAAGCCTCTGGAGGAGCTGTTATAGATCCTCGTGGTCAATGGGCTTATCCTGGTATGGATACTATAGTACCTACTGCCTCTGGGGATATTACTATGCAAGGTGTTCCTTATCCTGTATATGGAGAAGATGAAACCGGCTATGGTCAAATGATGATGCCTGGAGGTGAGTATCAGTTTCCCGGTCAGATGGTGTATGAAACACCTATGATGAAATCAGGAGGTCAGCATGGAGGACTAGACAGATGGTTTGCAGAAAGATGGGTGGATGTAAAGACAGGTAAACCATGTGGTAGACAAGAAGGAGAGAACAGAGCATATCCCGCATGTCGTCCTTCTAGAAGAGTATCATCTCAAACACCAAAGACTTCATCAGAAATGAGTCCAGCTGAGAAGGCTAAGTTTAAAAGAAGTAAAACTTCTTCACAGCGTATAAACTATAATCATAAAAGAAATTAAGATATATCTCATGGCAAACAAACCTAATAACCCAAGCCTCTGGTCTAAAGCTAAGTCTCTAGCCAAACAGAAATTTGATGTCTATCCCTCAGCTTATGCAAATGGCTGGGCAGCTAAGTGGTACAAAGGTAAAGGCGGTACATGGCGTAAAGCCGAGTACGGTATGGAGGTACCATATATGGAAGATGGAGGTAAGCCTGAATGGCTTATAGAAGCTCAGCTTGAAGCACAGGGTTATTCTGGTAATGCTCTAGAGCAAAAGATGTCTTCTATGGCAGAAGGCGGTGAACCACAAAATGCTGGTTTTCAAGCATTGCCTGAGTATGTACAAGAAAAAATAATTAACAATATGGCTTTTGGTGGCTATATCCCTGATATGGCTTATGGTGGTGCACAGCAAGCTGCTATTGCTATTGCCATGAAGAAAGCTGGCAAGAAACCAAAGTCTATGCAGAAGGGCGGAGAGCCCGATGGATCTATGGCTCTTGGTCAAATTGATGCTGCTATTGATAAGTTACAGAAACTACGTCAGTTTATTCAGCCAGAATCAGACTTAGAACCATGGGTTAGCTCTAAACTTACTCTTATGGATCATTATACAGATGCAGTATCTGACTATATGACTTATAACCCAGAAGCTCAAGAGATGCAAGGTCTGCCTATGGAGCAGATGAGAGAAGGGGGTATACCACAGCGTTACAGAAATATGGGATTTAACAAAGTGGGTGTTAAGAAGAATAGCACAAGACCCGGTAAGAAGTGGATGGTGTTAGCTAAAAAAGGATCTGATTATAAAGTTGTCCATGGTGGCTATGATGGTATGAAAGACTTTTCTCAGCATGGCTCTCAGAAACGTAAAGAAAACTTTTGGAATCGTATGGGAGGAAAGAACTCTTCTAAAGCTACTGATCCGTTTAGTCCGTTATACTGGCATAAGCGTTTTGGTACTTGGCAAGACGGTGGTGAGATACCTGAAATGAAAGCAGGAGGTTCTACTTTTTCTGGTAATGCATGGTATGAGATGGGTGGGATGCCTTTATATGATTATGCTTATGGTGGTTACATGCCTGAGATGTATAAAGAGGGAGGTATTCATATAGACCCTGCTAAGAAAGGAACATTTAAAGCTCAAGCTACTCGTATGGGTATGAGTGTACAAGAAGCAGCTAATGCTATACTAAATGCACCTAAAGGAAAGTACTCTGCAGCTATGCGTAAGAAAGCAAACTTTGCTAAAAACTTTGCAAAAGAAGAAGGTGGTGAACTACCTCAAGCAGGTAATGGTTGGATTGTTCCAGCAGCTCTTGGAGCTTTAGGTCTTGGTGCTATGATGTGGTCTAATAATAAACGTAAACAGATTGGTAATGCTGTTATGCCTATGATGACTTCTGGAATAATGGAGGATGGCGGTCTTACACCTGGAGATGAAATAGAAGTAACTCCAGAAGAACTTCAGATGTTAAAAGACGGTGGTTACACCTTTGAAATAATCTAACTTATGAAAATACGTATTACAGGAAAAAAGTTACCAAAAGCTCAGTGGGGCAACACGGGTTTGTTTCAAATGGGGCAGTCTTTACAGAATGCCATGAAACTAAAACAGAATCCATTGTATGATCCTAATAATCCTGCTGTACAAAATCTAACAGGATCTGCTAGATTTCCTACAGGCTCCATATCTCGTTTTGGGCCTATGTCATTGAATCTAGGTCCGGAACAGTATGCATTGACACAAGGATCTGATGGTATTTTAGATAGTTCAAGAGGATTTGTTACAGAAGAAGATACTAACGCTTTTGATGCATATGACTGGACAAAGGCTAAACAAGTTCCTGAGTATAATAATCTTATGGATGTATTTAATACAGGATCTAAAAAGCAGATGAGACAATCTGTTAAAGATTACAATAAACAGTTTGGAACAAATGTCAAAGGCCCAGGTCTATTTACTATGGGTGCTAAAGGCAGGGAAACAATGAATCATCTTTCAAATACTTTTAATAAGATAGGTGATGGTATAAAAATAGGTACTGTAATAGGATCTGCTATTACAAATCTTGCAGACGCTAGGAAAAAAGAAAAAGAGTTTAATCGTTGGAAAAGAAGTCAGCTTAACTCTGATTATTTATCTATGCCTGTTGAAGGTTCTCGTGGAGATTATGTAGCTAGCGGTTCTCGGTTTGGGGAATTTAGACCTGATGATTATGTTGTTAATAAAGGAATGTATACAGGACAGTTCTTTCCAAGAATGATGCAGTCAGGAGGTGTAATTCCAGAAGCATTATCATTTCCTATAACTCCTATGGAGGCTAATATAAGTACTGCACCAGCAGTTGAGCCTGAAGTTTCATCTTCTAAAGAGTCATCTTCTAAATCATATCGTTCATCTGGAGCTAATGAAGAAGCTGAACAAACATGGAGTGATATATCTAACGAGTATAAGGGAGTAGAGAACTGGGGAATATGGGGTGATGCAAGACATAAGAAAACTAAAAGTGATCACAATAGTGGTGATGCATTAGACATTGGTATTTCTAGTGAAGATCAGGGTACTCAGATTGCTCAAAAACTAATTAAAGAAGCACAGGAAAGAAATATAAAGTACATCATTTGGAATAAAAAGATATGGAATCCTTCTGTATCAAATGACTGGAGACCTTACAGTGGTGATAGTCCTCATACAGATCATGTACATGTAAGTTTTAATAGAAACCCAGAAACTCTTGGTCAGATATCGTTGACACACAACAACCCTTTAAACATACATCATGGCGACTTTTCTCAAAAGTATGGCGGCAAGCAAGGATCTAAAGATGGGGGTGGTTATGTAAGCATGTTCCCGGATCTAAATACAGGGATACAAGCTGCAAAAGATCTTTTGTTTGGACCTAATTATTCCAACCTGACTATTTCTCAGGCTAGAAATAAATGGGTAAAGGGTGATCCGGGTGTTACAAGTGAATCATCGTCACACATCGTAAAAGCAATAGGAGCTGATAAACGGATAAGTGAGCTAAGTGCTGCTGAAAAAGAACAGCTTCTTAAACTGTTTGCAAAGTGGGAAGGTAAGCAAGCTTATAATAAGATAAAAGAAATGAAGTTGTTTGAAGAAGGTGGCCTAGTTTCTTATGCTCAAGATGGCGTATACGAGCTGACAGAAGATGAAATAAAATCTGTGTTAGCAGCCGGGGGTGAAGTAGAATTTATATAAATTAGTAATATCCAATACTTATGAAATACAAAGTTAGAATTAAGAAAGCTCCAGACATGATGGCTTATGGCGGTCAGACAAATTATGGTCTAGATCTTGGAGCTAGAAATGTTTATCAGGATATGGAAGATAGTCCATATGAGAGTGTTTCTAATACTCTGCAACCGGTAGACAGATCTATAGCAAATATAGAAGCCGAACTTGGTGAAACCGTTGTTGGTGATTTTGATCAAGATGGTCAGAATGAACACATGAAGATTGGGGGTAAACCTCACTCTCAAGGCGGTACACCGTTAAAAGTTCCTGAAGGGTCTTTTGTATTTTCTAAGACAAAGAAGATGAAGATAGGAGGACCAGTTCTTTCTATGTTTGGTAAATCAGCTACAACAAAGAAAAAGTTTTCACCTGCTGAACTTGCAAGGCAGTACGACATTAATAAGTATAGAGCTGTTTTAGATGATCCATATGCAGATCAGATTTCTAAATCTACTGCTGCTAGAATGATTGATAGTTATGAAAAGAAGCTTGGAGGTTTGGCTCTTCTTCAGGAATCAATGAAAGGATTTCCTCAAGGTATTCCAAATATTGCTATGCCTTATCTTCAGACTATGATGCCGATGGGTCAGGAGCAAGAAGCACCTATGGCTAAATATGGCGGTTATTATTATGATGAGGGAGGAGAGAAAGATGATGTACCTAGAAAAAAGATTTCACCAAAAGAAGTATCTTCTTATGAAGCTCAGGGTTATAAAAGAGTAGGTAATACAAATGTATGGAGAAAGACAACTTCAGGTAAAGACGTAAAAGATGTCGTTGTAACTCCTGGAGCTGCAGGTAGTTCAACTTCTGGTACCGCTGGTCAAATTGTTCCTGGTGGTAGAATTACTGGAGACGGTGGTTGGAAAGCCCCGGCAGGTTGTGGAAATTTATTGTACACACCTGAAGATGTAAAAGCAAGACCTGGATGTTATAATACATTCTTAAATAAGAATGGTTTTAAAGATGCTCCTGAGGAAGATTTGAAAAAGGGTCTTCTAGATTGGAAACGCGGTTACAGACCTACTTATAAACCTGGAACACCTCCAACTAAAACTGATCCTAAGCCTGAAACTAAAACTTGTCCTGATGGACCAAATGGAGAAAAGTACACTATAGATCCAAATGATCCTACCAAGTGTATAAGAGTGTGGGAGAATACTGATGAGGTGTATACTGAAGATACGCCTAGAATTCCTGGTAAGATACCACCTCCTTCTAAAAGAGGTAATGACTATCTACCGTTTTTTGGAACACAATTTATGGTTCCTCCTAAAAAGTATCATCCTTATGCTGCACCACTTAATGCTACAATACCTTATCCAACCTTTTATGATCCAAACCGAGAGCTTGCTGAATTAGCGTCAACTGAAAAAATGCAAGCTGAGTATATGGCTAATTTAGATCCTCAGGCTTACAATGCTCGTCTTGCTGCTTTGAATGCCCAAGGTGCTGAGCGTAAAGCTAGTACGATAGGTCGTTACCAGAATATGAATGTGGGAGTAGCCAATCAGTTTAGTCCAATGCAGACTGACATTATGAACAAGATAATGGCTTATAGAGCTGATGCTATGGACAAAGTTGTTCACAATGCTCAGCAAGAAGATAAAGCTTATAGAAACTCTTGGAGGACTCTAGGTAGAAATCTTGATCTTTATAATATAAATAGATACAAGTATAAAACTGAGAAGAATTTACTAAATGCTACAAATCCTTGGTATAATCTAGTAGATGGTTTTGGTGGAGCTAACTTGGCTATGAAGCCAGGCGTTACTTGGAATGATATTGTCACAGGTAGAATACCTGGTACAGGATCTTCTTCCGCTGACCCTAAAGATGTAGAAGCCGAAGCTATCAGACTTAAAGGAACAGGACTGGATGCAGCTACTATCAATGAAATTCTCAGAAGAAAATATCCACAAGCGTCTACTTCTAGGTCTGGTGTATCTTCTTCAGCTAGAAATTATTTAAACATGACCATGCCTGGTATGACCAGTGGTTATAATGCATATCCATTTAGTACTGGAGGTTTTGACATTTCTGATTATGGAGACTAAACCTACCAAGTTTAGTTTTAAACTTCACAGATTTTTAAGTATATTATTAATGTAACCTATGGCACAATACCTACCCTATATTCCTGAAGTATTTCCGGAGCCGGCCCTGTATAAGCCCGACTTGAACTTCTTTGATAGGATGCTTCAAAGGAAACAGAATCAATTTGAACAGGGTTTAAATCAGGTAAAGTCTGCGTATAACTCTGTGTTAAATGCACCTCTTTCCGATAAAGCTAATGTTCCTTTAAGGGATGCATACATCAAACAGGCTCAAGAGAACCTAAAAATTATGGGTTCTTCGGATCTTTCTCTTCCTCAAAATATACAAGCTGCTCAGGGAATCTTCTCTCCTTTTTGGGAAGATGATTTTATTAGCAAGGATGCTTCGTTAACTAAGTGGTATCAGGGTGAGGCCTCAAAGCTTGCTAGCTGGAGAGATTCCCCAGATGAGAAGGTTCGTTCTAAGTACAATGGCATTGCTATGATGTATTTGAACAATGGCCTTAGTGCTCTTCAGAATGCTAACCGTAGTGCTGATGCCTACTCTAAAATAGAAAAGCGTCAGGCTGTACCATTTACTAATATAGAGCAGTTCCTGCAGGAGCAGGCTAAAGGTCAAGGTCTTGAAATCAAGTATGATGATCCAAATGGAGCTTACTTGGTTGAAACTATTAATGGTCAGCGTTCTCAGAAAAAATATAGTGTGTGGGCTCAAAGCTTGGTTGGGAATAACTTCTATGACCAGTTTAGAGTGACCGGTATTGTAGAAAAAGAAGAACGTGCTAAAGCTATTAAGAAAAGTAATCCTAATCTATCCGAACAAGAAATAGGTAACATTATTGCTAAAGATGTAGTAAGTGAACTACAACAAGGATATAAAAAACGTACTGAAGAAGTTGATGTAGAATTATCTAGGGTTAACAGTCTTTTGACTAGTGTAGCTCAGGCTAATAATCCTGCAAACCAAAATCTTTTTGACAACCTTATTTCTGAACGTGCTAATCTTATAGCTCGTAAAGATGCTATTAATGAAGAGTATAAAAACTTTGATAAGGATACTAAGGACAGATTATTTAACACAGTAGTTGGAAATCCTGATGGATACTTTGCAACTCTTGCTAAACAGCGTCTAGTTGAAAACTGGGCTACAGGTCGTGCAAGCATTGAATCTAAATTAATTAAAGAGAATGCAGCTTGGACTTCTGCTCAGAACTTAAACTTAAGGCAAAAAGAGTATGACTTAAATACTCAAAAAGCTATTTGGGATAGAGATCAGGACTTGTGGGAAAGGGAACATCCTACTGCAGGTAAAACTAACACAACAAGTGCTGCTAAACTTAAAGATGCCCAAGGTAATGATATAGAAGCTCCTGTTTTAGGTCAAGATAAAGAAAACTCTATAATGTATAGAGGGTTTTCTGGAATTGATATTACACGTAATCAGGCTACAGCTTTAGATTTGTTTAATCAACTTCAAAGTAAAGATTTTTCAGAAGCTCATAGTTTGATCTTTGATCAGCAAGGTATTCTCGGTTTAGCTAAAAATCTTGGGTTAACTCAAGAAGAAATAGCTCATGTGGCTACAGCATTTCAAAAAGAAGTGGCTAGTGGTAATGCACATAAGTTTACTAAAGAGCAAACTGCTGCTGTAACAAAACTAGAAAAAGCACTAGTAGCTAATCAAGGAGTAAAGAATGCAGGTATTACATCATTAACAGGACCTGAAACAGCACGTAATGCTCTCATCGCATATGCTCAAGATTATTTTGCTCAGCGTAACAACCTATCAAAAGATGGCAATGATGTACCTCTTAACAATACTGAGTTTGAAGCATTGATGAGATACATGACTGGTGTAGAAAAACTGAGTAGGTACACAGCTAATGAAAAAAACAGAGAAGACTTAATTCAGAAAAATATAGTTTCTAATAAAGAATATGCAAGTCTTGTTGTAGATCGTGGTGGTAAGAAAGACCTTATAACTTTATCTGATCTTGCTAAGGATATGCCTACAATGGAGCTTAGAGAAAAGGCATCTAATGAACTAAGAAAGTTTAGTAAAGAAGATGTTGCTCGTATGTATATGTCAGGTAAGCTTAGCGGGACTAAAATGGGTGAGCTTGTAATTGATGGTAAAGTATATATACCAGAAAAGCTAAATGATATTTCAGGTGGCTTTGCAGGAAGAAATCCCATTGTAGCTTGGAATACCATGTATGCAGATGTTCTTACGTCAAAGTATGGTGAGTCAAGTGCTTTCAGCAAGCTTATGGAAAAAGCTAACCAGTCAATAGTTCCTAATCTTTTAATGTATAGAGAGCAGAGTGGTAAGCAAGGAACAGCATGGACATTATATTTTATGCCCAATAAAACTATGGGGCAAGGAGACAGGGCAGCTCAGATTGTAGACCAGGCTCTTAACACAGCTAATGCAGATATATATGACAATGGTGCTGATCCTAAACAATTAGACACTAAAACAATGGATGCCATTAGGGCTTTGTTGAAAAGTGAAAAGAACATGGAGGAGTACATTGGAGCTGAGTATATTCCTCAAGGAGTTAATGGTAAAAGAACTCTACGCATAGTGTTTAGTAAACCAATTTCAGAAGAAAGCAAGGCTGCTATTGGAAATGTAAATCTATCATCTATTTCTGGTCAAACATTTAATATTGTTCTTAAAGATGGAACAACAGCTCCTGCATTAGACGCTTTACCTAACAGCACTGGTTATCAAGTGTATGATATGATTGCAAGAGGTAAAGTATTTAAGAGTGATCCTGTTATAGAAGCCAGTGGTTTTAAATTTGCTATTACTCCTAATGTAATTACAAGTGAGGGTACTGCAGATGAGCAGCCTTCTTATGTTACAGTAGATCTTGAGTTCAATAATAGAGTAAATGAAAAAGATCCAAAATCTGGTCAGATGTTAACAACTGTGAAACCACAAAAGATATCTCAGGTTATTCAGCTGACAGGGTCAACTGCAAAAAGTCCTGATGAGATTGTAGAGTACCTCTATGGTTTGTATTATCAGAACATGCTTGATAATAGAAACAGGCAACAGGAGTTTCAAAACTATATCAAGACAAATCAGAGTGGCTCACGAGCTGACTTTAATGAGCAGCTCAAAGCTCTTGGCCTTGGATATTTGATTAAATAATAACTCTAAAGAGATATACATGTCCGTACCCAATAGTGTTATACCTGAAGCTTTACAGGGTGAATATTTTGATGACCCTATACTCTCCATTCCTGAACAGGAAACTGGAGTTTTTGATGTACTTAGTGCCGGTGATTATGGCGGAGCTTCAGCTAAATCAAGCATTAATTCTATAGAAAATAAACTTAGTGAGTTTGCAGGTTCTCCTACAAGTATTGAGACCTTGTCTGCACCTAGGTTTTTTGACTATGATGCTACTCAAGCCGATAGATACAAGCAGTCTAAATATTTTACTTCTATAGGCTTTGACCCTACAATTGGTAATGAAAACGAGTACCGTTATGGAGCACGTCAAACCTGGGGAGATGTATGGAAAAATGGTTTTTCTGGAATGTTTGCATTGGCCGGAAATACCTATGTTGAAGGCTGGAAAGGATGGGGTCACTTAGCTGATGCTGTGGCTTCACAGGACTTTTCAAAACTTACAGGTACTGAAGATCAGCTTTTAGAACAAGATAAAGCTACTAAAGATATACTTAATAAGTATGCAATATTCAGCACTCCTGAATCTGAAGAAGGTGTTTTTAACCGTAAGTTTTTTGGAGACATGTTACAACAGTCTGGATTTGCGGTTGGTACTATTGCTCAATTTCTTTCAGAAGAACTTATAACATGGGGGCTTTCTACAGAATTTTCTTTGGCTAAACTTGGAATGAGAGCTCCTGGTTGGGCAGGTAGAGTAGTATCTCATGCTGATGTAGCAGAGGATCTAGTTAAACTGGGTAATCCCGTATGGAAATCTAGAAGCTTTAATCAAGGTTTTGTACAAGCAGCTCGCCAATTTGTTCCTTTTGTAGACACTGCATATACAATGTCTAAGTATGGTAAGGCTGGTGCAGGAGCTTTACAGCTTGCTTCAATTGGAGTTGGTGGAGTAAGAAGGTTTTTGTCTGAAGCTAATATGGCTATGACAGAAGCTCGTATGGAAGCAGCTGGTACTTACGGTGAGCTATATAATAAATTATATGACGAAGAGCTCAGAAAGACAGGCCAGGCTCCTATAGGTAGTGAGTTAGAAGCTATTAAAAATGCATCTATGGATGCTGCCTATGATAACTTTAAAGTTAACACTGGCATCTTAATGGTTTCAAACCGTTTACAGTTTGACAACTTGTTCAGTCGTTTTGGGGCAGGTAGATCTTTCTTTGGAGCAACGGGTGAGTTTGCTGATGATGTACTAAAAGTTAGTGGCAAGTCTGCTGTAAGTGAGACAGGTGAAAAAACAATGAAAGCTTATGCAAAAGGTAAGCTGGGGACTTTTGGTTTATTGGGTGAAATATCTCGGGACTTTGGTAAAAGAACTGCGGCATGGGAGGCAACCAAATCTTTAGGTAGAAATTTATTTAAGTGGGAAACTACAGAGGGACTTCAGGAGTTATTTCAGGAAGGATCTAATAAAGGATTACAAGACTATTACTATGATATGTATCATGGTGCTAAAGGATACGATAGTAAGGCAGAGTCTATAATGGGCGGCATAGATAATCCATTTACTAATATCCAGGGTACAAAGACATTCCTTATGGGTGCTTTGACTGGTAGATTACTTTCTCCTATAAACTTTGCAGTAGGTAAGGCAAAATACTACTCCGGTACAACACGTGCTGAGAGAGCAGATAGGAAAACAAGATTAGATGAGTCTATTTCTTTGGTTAATGCTTTCTATGAAAAACCCGGTCTGTTTTTAAATGAGCATATTGCAAATGTAAAAGTTCAAGATCGTGCTGCTAAGAACATGGAAGAAGCCATCAAGAACCGTGACAAGTATGAGTTTGTAAACAACAAGGATGGTGCTTTTGCAAAGATGATGTCTGCTGCTATTAAGACAGACATGCACAAAGCCGTAATTAATACTATCAGAGAATACGGTGATGCATTTAATGATGAAGAGTTTAAGCAGGCTTTTGGTCTGGATAAGACTCAGGAGAATATATCTTCTGTTAAAGACTACTTTAACAAGGTAGCTGATGAAACTGAGCAATTCCACAAAACATGGAAGCAGCTTAAAGATAAGTTCGGAGATGCTGTTATGGTTGACTTATACAAAGAAGGAACTCCAGAACGTAAGATTGCATTAAGAGCTAAGCGTGCTTTGGATGATGCTATTGAAATCCTGGCTACGAATAATTATAAAGCTACTCGTTCTGCACAAAGAGCGGTAAATCTACAAACAGAAGTAGCAGCTATCCCAGGGATTGGAAGTAGTGTAGCAACTGCTTTCAGAAACATGGGAGCTATTCAAAATACTGAAAAAGAGATTGAGCTCTTAGAAAATGAAATCAAAAATCTAGAGAGTTCTGAGAAGAAAGACAAGGCTACTAAAGACTTAATCAAGTCTAAAAAGAATCAGCTTAAGTCTCTGAACAACTGGAAAGAAAATCATGAAGCCCTAAAGCTTAAGAATGTAAAACAGAAAAGGAAGTTTAAAAAAGCCATTTCTGCTTTTCAATCCTATTTGGTTTCAAAGAATATGGAGTCTGGAATAACTCAGGACGTTAAAGTTGATGAGGTAGAAGAAATTTATGAAAAGCTGATTGACTATGTAGAACTTAATAAAGATAGCAAGGACTATATAGATGCATATAATACACTTGCTAATCCAATCAAGTTTGTACAGGTTCACAAGCGTCTGCTAGATGCTATGGATGCTGCTGCTGAAAAGCTTAATCAGGAACATATTGCTGAAACAATTCAAGCTATTACTCAGAAAAAAGCAACTACTCCTGATGATCAAAAAGAAGAAGAAGCACCTGACTTTACTAAGTACATGCAGGATGCTTATGAAAGCATGAAAGGAGCTGGGCAAACCGACCTAAGTTTTGACGAGTGGGTTAATAGTCCTGCTGGTAAAACTTTTACACAGTTATATAACAAGAAGTACAATAAGAATCAATCCTTAGCTGAAGAGGCTAAGGTGATGAAAGAAACACTTGCTACCATAAAAAAAGATATTGAGGGAGCTGATACACTTACTCCAGAAATAATGGAGGATGTGTTTAATAGGCTTTCTATGGCTTTAGGTGTATCTATAGCTGAGGTAGAGAATGCATACTTTGCTTATCAGGATACTTTAAAACCTGAAGAGGTAAAGCAGGCCTTGTTAGATATGGGTGTTAAAGAAGGTATGCCTGCAGAGCAGGTGGCTTCAATGATGTCAAAATACTTGCTTCCTAAGTTTATAGATAACTTAATAGCAAATAATGGTCTTGCTAAGGCTAAACAACAGCAGGTAAATCCTGCTGATAACTTAGACGTTATTGAATTGCCTTCTAGAAAGGTCAAGATGACCAAACCTAAACTCAACAAAGGTGAGAGTCTTATAGATGATGGTAAAGACGGTGTGTTTATTGTGAGGGGTGAAAACGGTCTGCACCAGATTATGGACTCAGATAGAAATGATCCTTTAGAAAGAAGCACTAGCGTAAGCTATGTAACAAAAGCAGAAGCCTTAGCTGCCCGTGATGAAATCATTGCTCAAAGAACAGAGAAAGATAAAAAAGACAGAAGCTTCTATGCTTTCAGTGGTAAAGATATCAGAGCTGGGTTGATCGTTACAGATAATAAAACTGGTAAAGAATATGTGGTTGCCACAAAGGGTGAGCCATTCTATGCTAACGAGGATAAAGACAAGAAGACTCCGCTCATTAGGCTAACGCTTCTACGAAACCGTCAAAGGACTAACAGTTCAATGATTGTGTCTAACCTTGATGGTTTTACTATTAAACAAAAAGTAGAGACCCAAGAGTCAGGGGAAGTAATTGACTCATCTGTGTTTAGACTAGTTCGTACAAATGAGCTCAGCCGAGTATACCCTCATATTAATAGAAATGCTAGCGAGTCTGAAGAAGCAGCTCAAAAAAGATTAGATACACTACTGAAAACTACAGATCCTAAAGAACTGGCTGCAGGTATTAGTATTAGAATAAGTGAAAACCCTAAGAATGATGCTTTAAAGAATGTGGCTGGAGGTAAGAAGACTAACGCCAATCTTGTACAAGCTAAAGAAAAATATAAAATACAGATTCTTTATAAGGGAAGCCCTATTGGCTATCTAACAAACTATGACAACTTAAGATTTATGGCTGACAACGGTACTATTGTTCCGATGTCTAACCTTACTCTTGAGCAGTTCAGAAAGATTTTTGACAGTCAGGGTAAGGACCCAATGGCTCAAATGCAGGAGTTTAAGTCTAACTATAACTCTTCAAGAGCTGTATTTGCTGCACTAAGCAAGTTTGTAAAGCCAGGTCAGGAGGTTGAAATTACACCAGAGCAGGTAGCACAGATTATAAAGTTTAATGTAGGTACGGGTGAGTTTGACTTTGTAGAAAAAGGTGTGACATTTGATCAGCTTCCTTATAATACAATAGACGGCTATTACTATATTATTGACCGAAGTAAGCGTTATGGTAAAGGGTTTACCTTTAAGACTACTGAAATACCTATTACTAATGCTACTGGTCAGGCTCGTAAAGATATTGAAAAGCAGATAGCTCAGGTAAGAGCTGTACGTGATACCACAGCCCAGTTAGGTAGGTATATTGCTGTAGTAAAAATGCCAAACGGAAATATCCGTTTTATTGAGTTAGCTACAGATCCAATGTCAGATGAGCAGTTGAATGACTTAGTTAACAAGCTTAACGAGCGTTCTGCTGTCACAAAAGAAAAGAACGTTGAGACTGGTGAAAATGATAAGAAAGAAAAGATCTATGTCCGTAAGAAGATAGACTACAATGAGGAAATTAACTCAGAAATTGCATCTACTTTATTTATATCTGTTCCACAACAAGGTATAGGTACTTATGTTGACTTTGCCTTGAATGACACAGGTAATCTTGAGCTTACTTTCCATAAGAAAGTAGGTGACAAAGATATCCGTAGGCAGATATATGTTTATGGAAAAACCCTGGCAGACCCTGCAAAGTTTGCAAGTATAGATGATATGATCAAGCAGATAAATGCTGCTATAGAAAATCATGATAAGAACTATGCAAAGAATGAGTCTCACAAGATTGGGTTTACTCTAACCAGAGATAATTTTAAAGTATCTATACCAGATACTATTTCTATAAGCCAGGTAACCGGTAATGAAATTAAGTTTCGTACTGGTGTATCAGAGGATGTGGTAAAGAATGTACCGTTGTCTGTAAGAGCTATTACAGTTGACCCTGCTCCTTCTACTCCTCCTCAGTCTACGCAGGTTACTCAGTCTCAGCCCGCTACTAAGAATAAGGAGCTAACTGAGCAAGAAAAGCAAGCTATACGAGATAAGATAGCTCAGCAGTCTGGTGCCCCATCAGGTACTGGAATATCCCAGCAGCAAACAGAAACTAAACCTTCAAGTCAGAATCCAGCATTGGATCAGGCTATGTTGGAACATGATAGTTTGAAAAGGGATAAAGAGTTAGAAGTTATAAAACGTAGAGATGAAAAGATAGGCCAAGGTCTTGGTGGTGGCAAAGCTACAATAGAGGCTAATAATGAAGCTTCTGCTTTATTTGATAAAAAGATAAAGCAGGCTAAAGAAAAGATTAACCAGATAAAGAATGCTGGTAGGAATACTGCTTTAAAGATCACCAGTCGTCCAGTATTTGATCAAGGTAGTGTAGTAAACATTGATGAGTTTAGAAAATATATCAATCGTATACTTGGAGATAAGGTTTCTGTACAAGAGATGAATATTCTTGCTGATCGTCTTAAGAACGGTCAGATTACAGTAGGTAGATTTTTAACATACTTAGAGGCATTACAAAATGGGTCAACTTCTGTCAAAGGACGCATTGAGGTTGGTGCCAATACGCCTTTTAAATATCACGAGGCTTTCCATGCGGTGTTTCGTTTAATGCTTTCAGATACCCAGATAGATAAACTTCTTGCTTATGCAAAGATTGAGGTTTCTAAAAAAAGCATTAATGTAAAGTCTGAAATGCAGAAGATGCGTGAGCTTCACACTATCTATGCAGAGATGTCTGATAAAGAACTGGAGGAAAGATTCTATGAAGAGTACATGGCTGACCGTTTTGAAGAGTTTAAAAACAACCAAGCTGAAAGTAAAACACTTCCTGGTATCCGTGGTTTCTTCCAAAAGCTTTGGGATTTTATAAAAAGTTTGTTTGCACGTGGTTCACGTAATGAGCTTATTAATCTGTTCCGTGAGATTGATCGTGGAGCCTATAGAAATAGTAAAGTACGGGATAACCGTTTTACCAAGCAAGATGCATTAAGTATTAGTGAGCCTGTGCTCAAAGCTATTAAAGTTGGTGAAATAGACGTACTGGATGAAAACGGTATGTATATTACTATACCTAAGTATCTGTCTCAGCAAGAAGGTGACCAGCTTGCAAGCACTGTTGCTTCTATGTACCACATGCGAGTATTAAACAGCACTGGAAGTTACAATAAGAAAAAAGTGCTGGAAGATATTTTTGCAGACTTTGTAGAACTATACAACCCAGATGGTTCTAAAAAAGAGTTTTACTTAAATGAAATGGATGGCTTGTATGAACAAGATCCTGAGCTGGCAAGAGAATACTATGAAAAGCTAAAACAGAAGTATGAAATCTTTGTTGAGGCTGATAACAGAAAGACTCTTGGTGAAGCTGTTGATGTTCACTTACGTATTATGGGGTATCAGCAGGAACTTGAAGATGATGAGTTTGTTACAATGGAAGATGAATTTGGTTCTCGTGTGACTACAGACAACTGGAAAGAGACCCATTCAATTGGCGGATTTGGAAGCTTGAGTAAGTTCTTACGCCAATATATTGCTGCTACAACATTTACTGTTGATAACGATGAGTTTGGAAATACTCAGTTTGTAAACGGAGAGCCTCTTATTCAAGCTGTGAATGCTAATCTTGTGTATAATGGTGTTCTGAAAGCTGTTGCTAACATAACAGATCAGACTCAGTTTGTACGTAGATTACAACAGCTTAGAGATAATAATACTGAGACTGGTAAATTTCTTAATAAGTTTTTTAATGATGTAGACTTGACAGTTGATCCTGTCACAGGAGAGTTTACTGTAAATAATCCTAAGCAGGCTACTCTTTTCCAAATGGTTATTAAAGGGTTTCAGCAGTACACAGTTGACTATATCTTTATTAATAAAGACATCCGTAAGGGTAAAAAGATGTCTGCTCTTATGTTGGCTAACCGTATGGGAGAAGCCAAAGCTCAATTTACCCAGTGGCAGAACGCATATGTTCAGGTGTTTGAAACTGAAATTTTACGGTTAAAAAGCTCTGAAGAAAAGAGGGCTTTTGCAAAAGAAAGAACGGAAACACTTCAGGATCTTCTAACATATTTAGACCCAGGAACTTACATTTCAGACGAAGACTTACATATTGAGTCTCAAAGAATTAGTGATCAGCTTAAACAAGACCTGGGTATTTCTCTTTCACCATTGTTTATTAAGTTCTCTATAGCTTCTAAAAAGAAGGCTGATATTCGGACTGAAGCACAGCGTAAGCTTACAGAGTCTTACGCTGACATTGAAGGTACTACTATAGAGTCTGTAAAGCAGATTATTAAATCTATACAGGCTCTTGAGAACCCCTTTGCTAAGAACCTGGATAGTTTAAAGGAAGAGCTTATAGTTCTTCCTGGTGAAGAGCAGGACGAGCAGGATGCTGTGGATGATCTTGGGGAGGGCGGTAACGTAAGTCGTATTAACGATCTAGCTAAAGGTAATGCTATCTTTGATGAAACTGTATCTAGTACATCGTATAAGAACGCAGAAGGAGAACTAGTTTACGCTCACCAGTTGCCTACTTTCCATCTTGTTAAAGTAAACTCACTAAACAATGCAGAAACGTTAAATACAATATCTCAAGATGATTTTGTCTTGGGTAACATGTTGTTGGAATCAAATGAGTTTCGTCATTTATTAGGTGATCTTAAAGTAGAAAGAATAGAGGGTATGAAAAGCTCTATTCTGAATGAAACTGAAGATGGCAAGCTGATTGAAGACAAGACTATTTCTTCTAACCAGAATAAGGGTATTACATACGGCAGCTTTTCTGACCGTGAGTTTATAGTATCTCTGTTAGAGCTTTATAAGTATAACAAGGAGGTAAGGGGTGAGAAGGGTACTTTCTTTACAAGTCAGCATCTGATCAGGGTTATTGAAGCTTCTAACACCGGTGACACAATTGGTCTTCCTATTGTTAAAGCAGTAGAGACAGATACAGACGGTAAAACTAAGCTTTCTAAAGAAGCAGTTATTACGCTTGCTAAAGAAGTAGCTCGGGAGTTTGCCAGAATCCAGAAAGTAAATCTGGAAATAAAGACAGGCATCTATAACGATGGTGAGATAGAAGGATACCATTATGCTGTTGATAGTAACGGAAATAGAGACGCTAAGAAGAAACCCCGTGGTCTCAAGTTTTATAAGATGGCAAACATGCTTGGAAAGCAGCTTGCCGAAGAATTAGAGGCCAATGCTTTAGATCCTTCATTTGATATTAATACCAAGATTGCCAAGATAAACTCACGTATCCAGGAATACTGGGGTGAGAAAATCAATGAGTTTGTGGACAAGCTGGATGATCTTGGAGTAGTTACTAAAAGTAAGGATGAGGAAAACAACGAGACCATTATAAATAATCTTGTTGATGATTTTATAGTAACCGGTTTTGAGTCAAAGACAGATGAGAACAAGAACATACCTGATGAGAAAAAGAATGGTAAGTTAAATTTGATTCCTGGTAATGTAAGACATAACCTTGGTCAGATCTTGATGAATGACTATCTCAACACTTTGTCATTTAATCAGTTGCTATATGGAGATGAAGCCAAGGCCTTTAAAGATGACATTGATCAGGTTAAGCGTGCTAAAGGTGCTAACGGTTCTGGGGCTAGCTTAGAGTCTGTTATTCTTGCACCTGAGCTTGGTATTACTGAACAGTTTACTAAGTCTCACATATTGACATTCAATGATCCTAAGTACAAAGCTAAGTTTGCAGGTGGTTTAAAAGACAAGGCAGATGCTCAGTCTTACACTACAGTGAAGGGTATGAGGTATACTCTTTTTGGGCTTGGTCAACTTACTGCTCGCAGAGCAGAGATATTAAATAAGATTGAAAAAGGTGAAAAGCTTAGCCCAGATGAGATCTTTGGTGACAATGGTCTGAAGTCAATAGAGGGCATGTTCAACTCATACAAGCTTGTATACTTTGACGGTCCTCAGTACATCAAGACTTCAACTGTAATGCTTACCAAAGAACTAACGTCTTTACAGGTTGATGGTAGGTGGATTGCCCGCCCAGGTTATGAAGAACTTCATGACTTGAGAGAGCGTATGGAAAGGTTTGAAACAGAGAACACTACAGTGACATTTGCTGCACCAAAATCAGCTAGTAAGGGTATTAAGAGAAACATATTTGATTCTAGAACAGGTTTCAGACATGCCTCAGATGATAATTTTGTGGGTCAGAGTACTAAGTACTGGAGACTACAGCTGGTTAACCCATCTAATAAGATCCAGATAACAGATCCCACACAGGCTAAACAGATCATTATTGCTGAGCAGGATGACAGTACCCAAGTTAACTTCATGGGTTCTAACACTACGGTAGGTGAACTAAAGAAAATCTATCTACAGGATACCGATCAACGTATTAAGAATAATTACTTCAGAGCACGTAATGACATCTTTTCTATTGAACAAGGGTTTGAAGAACTAGGTAAGTCTATACAGCAGGATAAGATTACTGCCAAGCTTGAAAAGTTTCAAGACAGAGCTCTTGAAACGCTTAGATCGTCCGGTGCTGACAGTCAACTGTTAGAGTTTTTCTCATTAGACGAGGAGACTGGCAAGCCTAAATATAACTTGAACAGCACTCTCACTCTTGAAAAGTATACTCAGCTATTCTTAGCTTACTTCTCTAAAGGTGTGATGAGTGAAAAGTCTCCAGGTCACTCTGTTGCTTTGATGTCAAACTTTGGCGTTAAAGTGGTAAAGCAGTTTACTGGAAGATTTGATGAAGAAGGTAATCCTATTGGTGAGGTAGTACAACGGTCTGTTGTAGAAAAAGATCCTAAAAAGTATATGAGGGCTAAGCGTTGGAACAATGACTTGGACCGTCAGTTTACAGATCTCAAAGAAGGAGATTTTTATATAGATGACTTGCGTCACAATGTACCAGAGTATGATAAAAATGGCAAGATCATTGGTCGTTACTCAGAGTTTATAATGCCTCCTCACTTTATGGAGGATATGAATCTTAGACCGGGTGATAGAATTCCTGATCATATTGCTAAAATGTTTGGCGTACGTATTCCAAGTCAGGACAAACACTCATTCATATCATTAAGAATGGTGGACTTTATGCCTGCTTACTACGGTTCAACAGCAGTATTTCCTCACGAACTTATTGAGATTTCTGGAGCTGACTTTGACATAGATAAACTCTATATGCATATTGCTGATACCTATACAAAGGGTGGCAAGCGTGTGGCATATGGCTCTGCTAAAACAGCTGAAGGAAAGTTTGAAGAGTTTGTAAAGTGGAACTCAAAGAATAATAAGACATTCAAAGAAGAACTAAATTCTAGAAAAGAAACTGATCCTGCGTATGCAGCAGTTCTTAAGAAGATAGCAGATCTTAAAAAGTTAGAAAAAGACATTGACAAAGCTTTTGAAAACATTCAAGAATCAGATGGTTCTATTCGCCAGGGCTTTGCAGCTGCTATTAAAAGTTCAAGACTTGTTGATGCTGTCAGACAGAAGTTATCAGGTATACCTGAGCTGAAGGAGTTTTCAGATGAGTATGGTCTTATAGAAGACACATATTTTGTTAGAGACCTGCAGGAAATGTTGAAGGCATTAGATGAAAAAGAGGAAAGAGACTTTGTACTTAGTATGGGTACTCAGTGGTATAATGAATTTAATTCTATAGCCAGGGAGATGCAAGATATAGAAACAAGACTTATTCAGGATACTTTAAAGAGCATTGGCCTTCCTGCTACTTTTACAGCACTTGCTAGCTCTAAGACAGAGCTAAACAACGGTGTCTTGAATAACCGAATACTTGCACAGAAGATAGCTCTTCTTAACAATGAGCATATTACCAAAGGCGGTACTAGTGCTATTGGTTTTGAAGTGGCATCAGTAAAAGCACTTAGTGATCTATTAGATTCTAATACATCTGATAATCTTTTGGATCTTCTGTCAACAGGCGTTGATGAGGATGGAAATAAAATATATCCAAAAGGTTTGGCAGAGGTGCTTCTTGAAGGAGGATCTGACACTGACAGCTTAATTGGAAAGTACAAGGCCTACAAGAATAACAAGGAAGGTTCTAGAAATATTGGTCCTGCTGTAAATGCCATGCTTGTTTATGCTATTATGAACAACTTTGGTATTAAGTTAAGGGATACTTATGTAGGATCAGATGGTAAGCAAGCTAAGATGTTTAAGTTCAAACTAAATGGGCATGTCTTTTCTGACTACGGAAATACTAGAAGCTACAATTCTTCTACAGGTAAGTATGATTCTAACCAGCGTATATTCAATACAATATCTACATTGGTATCGGCTATGACCGATAACGCTAAAGAGCGTCTGGCTGCACGTCTGGGTCTTAACATTGAGGCTGTTGGTTATGTATCTAATATGGTTGCCCAAGGTGTACCTCTTCGTTCTGCAGTTTTATTTATGCTTCAACCTGTTGTGCGTGAATACTTTGAGCAGACAAAGATTGCCTCTAACAATATTAAGACTGGTGCTGAAAGTCTGATATTCAAGTCTAATGTAGCCAAAGAGCTTCTTCAAAAATATCAGGAACGAGCCGGTGAAGAATATTCTAAAGAGGACTTAACAGATGACATACTGGTAAGTAACATAAAGGATAATGGTTCAAGTGCTACATACCAAGCTTCTGTAATGGAAGACTTTATGGGCATTATGAATCAAAGCCGTTATTATAGTGCCGTAGCCGGTATCTTAAAACTTACAAAGGGTCTTGGTACCAGCTTTGAAGAATATGATGCTATCAACGAAAAGATTGATATGCTAGGACTTAGAGTAAAAGATGACGGTAAGTTTGAAAAGTATCTAGATCCTATATATGGTGGCCCCCCTCCTTTTGACCTGCGTCAAATTATGATGGGCTACGATGATAGTAAGCCTTTCCATACATACATACAAGGTTATATTAAGATAGCTGATCAGATCAGTGAAATTAGTAAAGGCATGTTCCTGGAAAGAACAGCTGTCTTCAAGCGTATTGAGGAGATCATCAAAGCTAACCTAAATGTCAGACCGTCTCTTAGAGAAAGATTTAATACAGAACTTAAGAAGGACCTTATATCTTATCTCTCAATCAAGGCTTACAGAAAATACTTAGCGGAGAGTGGAAGAACAGGTACTCTTTCTACTATGACAAATGCTCTTATCTATGATGAAGCAGCAGTAGCAAAGGGTGAGAACTTTATGGATATTGTAGAGATAATGAGAACCATTAGACAAAAGCTTCCTAATAACTATCTTGCTAATCAATTCTTAAATGTAATCTCTACTAGTGTAGTAGATGCTGAATCTAAAGTAGCTTTAAACCCCAAGAACAGAGATGGTATTAATAAACTAGAAGCTAATACATGGGCTAAGCTGAGTGAATATCAGGTTGAGAAGCTTCGTGATGCTTTTGTTGATATCTATCAGTCTGATATGGACTTTGATGGTAAAGGCCGCAATGGTCGTGATATGGCAAATGCACTATTTAATTATCTTGTTGTAAAAGATGGTGCTCAGTTTAGAAGTGGTTCATTTATTAGGTATATACCTAACTTCATATTTACAGATTTCTTGAACAGTACTGGCAAAGCAAACGATGTGCTCAAGCTTTCAGTAACTGCAGATAACGTAGAGGAGTTGGATGAAGAATATAAAAAAGTTTTTGGTGTAACATCTCTGGAGTTGTTTAATGAGTTCATGACTAACTATGTAACTCACACAGCTAACTCTTACTATGTAAGAAAGATGCTTATAAACAACAAATCTACTTTTGAGCCAACAGGTAACAAAAGCGTTGACAGCTTTGAACCTGCATCACTGGTGGAAACAGAAAAAGGAATAAGTATAGATATCTTCCGCGGTACTAGAGATAAGCAGCAGGCTATAGCTGATATGAGTCTTGAAGATCAGGCAGGTATTACCTTTATGACTGATGAAGATTATATTGAGTATGTAACATCTTTGACTGAAGAGGAAAGAGAAGAACTTAAAGAGTCTAGAACTAAGAGTCGTAAGTTTAATGATGATGAGAAAGGAAGGTTTAAGAAAAACATGCAGTCACTCAGAGATAAAGGATTTATAAGTAACCCTTCTGGGCAGGTGATGTTTCCTTATATTATCAAAGTGAGTAGTGGTGACATGTTTAAAGCTGATCAGTACTACATTCTTAAGTCTGTAAGAAAGGCTAAAAAGAATATGGACAAGAACTTTGATGCTAAAAAGCTTATTCAAAAGGGTGAGCTAGTGCCACAAGGTATTGCTGCATTCTATGAGCCAGTACAAAGAACAGGTGCTGCTAAGACATTTAAGGGTGCGGCCATGTTTGATCCAATCCCGGAGACAGCTAAGCTTCCTAGGTACAGAGGTACTATTAGTAACAGTACTAATTTCAATCCATTTTATCAGACCAAGTCAGATGATCCTATTAAAGAAGAAAGCTGGATGCTCAATCATGGATTTCCAGTACAGCAAACAGCTGCTGATGCTAAAGTAGCTGCTGCTTCTAAACCCATAGATACTGGATCTCGTAGTCCTAAGTCTATACTTTTAGAAGATTATGGTATTACAATGAAGATTGAACCTGGTAAAGGTGTTACCTTTGAAGGAGATGTCATTGACATGCTTAAAGAAAATATGTCTGCTAAAGAGTTTGAAAAAATTGTTACTCCTGCAGATTTGCTAAAGACCTTAGGTTACATACCTAGTGCATCTGCTCCTAATGTGTCAACGTCTTCACAAGCTTCTGCAGAAAGTATTAAACCAGCAACTACGGATGGAAAGCCTGATATTGACGCAATTAAGCGTATGGTTGAAAGCAATCAGATATTTGGTACTCCAGGTTCACCTACAAGTGAAAAGACACCTCCTGTAGATCCTGAAGAAATAAAACGCAGGATTGAGATGATGTCTCGTGGACAAAACCCTCTTAATGATGAGTGTGCGGGTGGCTAATCTTTAGTAGTACTTCTAATATAAAATAAATCCAGATCCCTATGCCGTGTCAGTTATTTAGAACAAATGGTAAAGTTGATAAAGTACTGGCTCCTAATGAGAAGCCTTCTATTCTATATGAAGAAATCTTAAAAACTGTAAAACAGGAAGGTGCTCAGAAGTTTATTGATAGTATACCTTATTTAAAAGACCGTCTTGAAGATGGTACACTGCTGAACGAATCTGCAGAAGAGATTGCTGTTGGTATATGGAGTATTGCATACAGCTCAGAGTATCAGACTTTTTTTACTAATCTGAATAAAACCTTGGGTGTGTTTGCTGATGAGAACGGGGAACCCAAGTTTGCTGTTTTTAAGAATAATGTATTAAACCAGAACAGTCGTTTTGGTAAAGTAAGTACTGGATATGTGCTAGATCCAGAGAAGGCCGAGTTTTTAAAGAAGGCTGGTAAAAGAGGTAATAAACTTCAGCAAGCTATTGTAGAGGCCCTTGTAGAGAAGCCAGAAAATCCTGTAGTATTAGAACCAACCAATCACGTATATATAGACTCAGAAGGTGAAATATACACTTCTGTGACTACTGCTATTAAAGGTAAGTTGGAAGATGACGCTTATGCTGCTAATCGTGCAATAGGGACGGCTGTAGATAAACTTCTACAAGGAATTATTGCAGGAAAGAACTTCAAGGATTCTGCTTCTGATATAACAGAGATAGAGGAATCTGTCTTGAAAAATATCTATACTGTATTACAAGCTTATATAGATGGTATTACTAGAGATGGATCTATTGTAGTTACGCAGGTAGCTTTGGGAGATCCTAGTTCTAAAGTAGCTGGATCACTTGATCTGCTTGTAATTACTCCAAGCGGTAGACTTCGGGTCATTGATTTGAAGGTATCAAAGAACTCAGTTAAGTCTGAAAACTATGATAAAAAGTATCCTGTAAAGGCTGGTTCTGTTTTTGTAGGGCAGACACTTTCTACAAGACAACAACATGGTATACAAGTAGGTACTTATAAAAAGCTTATTGAGCTTGCCGGTTTTGAAGTAGAGGACGTATCTACTCTTCACTTAAAAGTTGATCTGGACAAATCCAATAAAGTAACAGATATAAACTGGGAAGGAGAAGTAAGACATCCTTTGTCAATTAATAGGGACATGGTGGATAAAGTAATACCTACTGAGGTAGAACCAAGAGACCGTTCTGCAGAGTTGAAAAAAGAACTTGGGAAAGACAACCCGGCTGATGATCCAGATTTTCTTTCTGAAGACGAAGCTAAACCTGAGAAGGAAGTATTCGGTGATATGTATGAACGCATGTATCAAGAGGTTAGAAAAGTTATAAACCTGTTTGAGACCAGGAAAAAGTATTTGGAAAGAATAAGGGAGGGTAAAACTAGTGTAGACAAGAACTTAATGATTGATAAGATTAATGAGTTGATTGTTATGATGGGATCTGAACTTAAAATGGACAGACCATCAGTAGCTTATGGTGCCTTTCTCAGATTTGCTACTCAAGAAATTAAAGACTACCTGAAACAGATAACTGATCCTAATGCATTAAATGATCCTAACTATATAACACTATTACTTGAGGTAGATAAGTATATTGAGTCTTATAGAGGAATTGTAAATATCAAAGGTGCGGGAAGTAGAGAGCAGCAAGCTATGCTACTACAACTTCTTGATATACTTGATGATACAAAGGAAACTATTGATGATAATATAGAGCTCTATGTAAAAAAGGTTGTAAAAGATAATACGTCAAGAGACTTGTCTGAGGATGAGCTTAATAGTATTATGAAGGAGGTATACGATATACCTACTGAAGATTACTTTTTGGGGGATATGGCTACTTCTAAAGATACATTACTAGCCATAGCAGATAAGATATATAAAGGAGCTGTTAACCGTGCTAAAGATAATACTGAGACTACTATTAGTCGTATTCAACAGTTTGGAAACGCTTTGTTGAAAGCTGCAGGTATAAGTAAACCTGATAATAAGTTTTTTGATTTCATGAAGGTTTTTGATAAGGCTGGTAAGTTTACAGGTAGGTATGTTACAAAGATTGGCTCTCAGTACTTTGACATGTATTACACGGTCAAGAATAAGATAACCGAGAAGAATGGTGAACGTAAGCAGTATATTCCGATTTTAGACCCAGCTAGTGCTAGACAAGAAGACTTGGATTATAACATTAAGCTTTTTTATGATAAAGCAAGTTGGAGAGAATTTAATAATGCTGAAATTCTAGGCCCTAACGGAGCAGAAGATGGTAAATATCATAAGTATACTGACTCTTATAAAATTATTCGTAACCGTTATCAAGAACTAGTAGCTTATAACAGACCTGATGGAAGTGTTTTTTATAAGTGGGAAAAGAAGAGTGGTATAACAGATGAACAATATGAGCAATTCAGGTTAAAGTATTTTAATGAAGTAAACTACTGGGGTGCAGAGATGGAAGCAGACGGCACTTTTAAAGGTAGGGTTACTTTAAAAACTGGATACTTTGTAAAGAGTGACTTTGTAGAAGTAAGAGATATTGCAGAAGATGGTACAGATTTGCGTGATGCTAAGTATGTAAAGTTGATGAATCCAAAAACAGACCTTGAAAAGGCTCAGTCAGAATTTTATAAAGCTTGGGTTGAAGAATACCAAACTGCATTAGAAAAACTTCCTCCTGAAGTAGCAGCTCAGATGCGTGGTAAAGTTGGTAGAGTTAGAGGGGCTTTCTTTGATGCATTAAGAAGCAAAGGTCCAGGCTTTACTAAAGCTGTGGCTAAAGCTATGAAGAATATGTTTACTGCTGACGCCTACACAAACCAAAGACTGGTAGATGAACTTGGACAGATAGACCGTGGTTTACCTCTTATGTATGTAGGCAAACTTCAGAACGAAGGAAGAGTGGAGTATTTAAAAAATGAGCTTAACAAATTAAAGAACAACAGAGCTCAGAATAAAATAAGTCAAAAAGATTATTTACAAGAGAAGCGTAAGCTTAAAGAGTATCTTAAGATAGAAGAAAACAAAGTTAAGGCAGGTGAGATAGAAGGTGATCTTGTAAACAACCTGATAGCTTTTGCTAGTATGGCTGAAAACTATGAGGTAATGAGCAATATTGAATCTGATCTGCAGGCTATTGCTAAAGTAATGGATGACCGTGTTTACTATGAAGTAGATTCATTAGGTAACAAACTGATACGTAAAGGATCTAAGTTGACTAAAGACGATGAAGGCAAGCCTGTTATTAAAAGACCTGAAGATGTATTGGCAACTAAACGTCTTAGAAAGTGGTTTCAAATGGTTTATTATAATAATCAGGAGTTTAACCGTTCTACCATAGCCATGGTAGCTAAGCGTATTCAGAATTTGACTTCACTTAAAGGTGTCGGCTTTAACGTATTTGGAAATATTAACAACTACATAATGGCTCGTATCAATACATCTATTGAAACAGCCGGTGCGTTATATTACGACAGGTCTGCTGCAAATAGAGCTGTGCGGGAATACAATACAGATTATCTTCCTGGTGTATTTAGAGGGCTTGGTAAAAGTAGTGACTCATACTACATGAACAAGAAACCTAACAGTAAGTATGAAGCTCTTGTTGAGCACTTTCGTATGGTTAGAAAGTATCAAGCTGACGCAGGTAAGGTTGATGTAATGAGCTGGGCGTACTTGTTGCAAGAAGGAGGTGAATACAATGCACAGTCAAAGTCTGGTATAGCTATTTTGATGAGCAGACAGATTACTAATTCTAAGACAGGTGAGTCAATGTCTGTCTATGATGCTTTTGAGTTTAATCCAAACACTGGTGAGCTGTCTTTAAAAGACGGATTTGAGATGTCAGATAAAGAGAGATACGATCTTAATAACTACATCCTTGAAGTGAATAAGCAAATACATGGTAACTATGCCTTTGAAGACAGGATGGTTATTCAAGAGACATGGCTAGGGCAGCTTGCTGCACAGTTTCATAAGTGGATATATCCAGCTTATAAAGTAAGATTTAAAAAACGTTACGCAGATGAAAACCTAGGTGACGTAGAAGGTCGTTATGTAACTATTCTTAATCTTTTAAAATATATCAAAGAGTCCGAAGGATCATTTTTAGAAAAGCTTAGAAGCGGATGGGAAGGTCTTGATGAGATACAGGTTAAGAATATGTATAAGAATCTTGCCGAGCTTGCTTTCTTTGCAGCTAGTTTTGCTATGTACGGGGTATTCAGAGCTCTTGCTGAAGGAGTAGATGATGATGATAGAACAATGAGACGCTGGTTAAACTTTATGGCTTATCAGCAAAGCCGGCAGATGATGGAGATATCTACAATGATGCCTGTTGTTGGATTTGAAGAACAGTATCAGATTGCTAAGTCACCAATAGCTATTTTAACAACTCTCAAAGATTTTGGAGAGGCTGTTAAAACTACTATGCTTATACCTTTTCCTCCATATGATAAAAACTATTATGAGCGTGGAGTTCATGAAGGTGATTTAAAAGCTTGGAAAGAATGGAAAGATGTTATTCCTGCACTAAACGTGTTTAACAAATGGGAGGCATACGATCAGGTAAAAACTTTCTACATAAAATAAGGAGGGACTCATAGCCCCTCCTTGTTATACTTTACAAATCTCAAAAAGATAAAGATAACACCGAAGGATATTTCTGTAAAATACATCTTTTCTCCTTCTACTAGTTCAGATCCTTTTTGAAAAAAGATACCAAGCAGTGATCTGTAAGGACTGATTAGTTCTATACTAACGTTTATCATGTTTTAATTTTTTACAGTTACTTCAAAGGGATGTTTGCCAATGTAGCAATCTTCAGGCCATCCCATATGTCTTTTAAAGCCGTTTATGAGGCTTTGAATATTTGATGCTCCTACTGGGTTGTGACTATGAACTGATACAGCTTTAAGCTGCAGGTTCTTTTCCTGGCAGAGGTCTACCAGCCATCGGGCACAGTCTAGCCCGGTATACTCTTTATAAGACGCATAGTCTGGCTGCTGCCATCCTATCTCTAGCTTCTGTTTAAAGTAGTCTTCTATGTGCTCTTCTGCTAAGTCATGGTCAAAACTGATTAAATCAGGAATGCCAAACTCAGAAATAAACTTAGTAAACTCTTCATAGTTCCTTACTACTTTCCAAGGTTCATACCCCGGGATCGTTGTGGTCGGGGTTCTTTGGTCGTCTAGGTATAATGCTGTCTTTAGAGTCATTGATATTGGTGTTTCCTTTGGTGTACTTAGGATCATAGGGACAGTGCCGGCATCCGTTGCCACAACAGGTACCACGTTTAATATGAAATGCTGCAGTAAATATTACTCTGTCACCGTCTAGATAGTAATCCTGGTCTTCAATTAACCGCATCTCTTAATAATTCTTCACACTTATCTTTCCAGTAATAAGATGTAACGTTGATCATAGGTACGTTACAGCCACCGTTTTGTCTGGCTTTATAGTACTCATCTTCGTTATCATCTAGGTGCCATACAAACTGGGTACCATTTAGATACTTATGCTTCCACTCCATGCAGGTAAATCTTACCTGATGCCGGGGAATACCGAGTCTGTCTACTACTTCCCATAGATCGTCAAGTGTGGCGTTATGAGGATACTTGTGCTTGTGGTTTTCATCCCACCGGGTAGTTACTACCCATACTTCTATGCCCTCTTCTAAGAGCTGTTTAGCATAGTCCTGGACTTCTTTTTGTTCCAGGGTGCCGTCAAAATCAAAGGATACTTTCATAGGATTAGAATATTAGACTGAGTACCCAGGACCAGAAGAAGAATGCCATCAACATGATCCCAATCCAGACAATTAAGAATGTCCAGTTAAGCTTACTCAGTTTGAGTATAAAGGAATGTATTGTATTCATCATATACTTTAGGGTATTTAACTAGTATTTCATCCCTTGTTATTTCATGTCTGCCCATCTCTACATGTAACATGAAGGCTTCATCGTGCAGACTATCTTTTATATACTGTACAGAATCTAACTGATGCTCAAGAATAGGTATTTGTTTTACCTGCTCTTTGAGATCAAAGAGGGTATAGAATAGCATCCCTATAGTAGCTATACTCAATATGGGACCGATATACTTTTTCATAGGAATTTGTTTTTACATGTTTCCATCAGAGCCTTATCTTCTTCTTTAACAGAAGACAACCGGCATGCTACCTCTTTACCATACAGTGGTGAGAAGACTCTGGTCTTTCTCGTACACTTTTGTTGTACAATTGAAGAGGATACTCCTAACTTGTTAGCTGCTTTTAGATAGTTAGGGTAGATAGCAATTAGTTTTTTTAGCTCTGGATCATAGACTTTTACGCAGGTTTCTTCAAATAGTGTATTGATACTTCCTTGTAGGTGAATCATTTAGAGAACTTTTTGTAAAAATAGAGAACTTTTCTGACATCTACAATACCTAGTCAAAAAGTAGGCCACTTTCATACATAAGGTCTCTAAGTTTTTCCCGTGCAGCTTCTACTGCTTTGTACTCATCTTCTGAAATATTTTCTTCATACTTCATCCTGGTACGCAAATACTGGTCAAACTCCCAGGCTAGGATGTACCACTTGCTGGCATTGACGGCAAGCTCAAAGTCATGCTTGTCATCTTCCATATTAAACTCAAGGATTGCTTTCATTGGTAGGGATTTTACTGTGATCAAAAGGGTAAGAGTTTTCTATAGCTTTTTTATAGTACTCCATTTCTAGACTATCTCTAAGATATCTGATGCGTGCAGGTGTTGGGGGAGCCGGCCGGTTGTCATCAAAGTAAATGGCTACTGCTAAAACTGACAATAGTCCAGCCAGACAAACCCACAACAATACTTTGTTCTTATCTACTTTCATAGAATAGGTTTCTTACTTTACCACCTAGTTCCATATCATTAGGTGTGTTTAGAATCATGGATTCTGGTACTGCAATATGGTTGCGGTTAGTACCAGTCCGGTAGCATTGAGTACAGAGTTGTCCAGCTCCTTCTATGTAGCCTACCCGCATGTCAACGTGGGTAGTCTCATCATAAGCCGTCTCCACTCCGCATAGGATACATGTGTCTTTCATAGTATAGGATTTATTTGTTATAAATCTGCATTGACGTACTGATTAACTTCTTTCCATCTAGATTGAAGATCTTCCCAGTATCCGTTTTCATCATTGAATCGGTTACAAACTGTAACCAATTCAGGATAACCTAGAGCTATTTTAGCTCGGTTTTTTCTATCAAGTTTCCATATGGCTTCAATAAGTGCAGTCATACCGCTGCCAGCCATACCTTTTTTGTAGTGCATAAATAGCACTTCTGCTTCTGTAAGTTTTGGTCTAGTTTGCATATAAATCTAATTGATCACCGATAGATCTTATAGTTCTACCGAGTTGTTTAGCTAAATTTTTAAGAGCTTCTGTATCTAGTGACAAAAGCCATTCATCCTGTTTTGCTTCAGGGCAGTCTTCAAATACTGTAGGTTCTCTACGTTCTTCATCCTCAAACTTGTGAAAGATGTAGATACCGGAGAGATTTCTGCGGTTTACGTGTTCTATACTCATAGTTATTTGTTATAGGTTTCGTTGTAGTATTCTTCTCCATTATCAAAATCTCTACCTGTTTCTTTTGAATAGAAATAAGCATAATCACCATCATCCCATGCTTTAACAAGTTGTTCCTTCTCCATTTGTTTAGCTTGCTTATATATTTTTGTAGGATTGATTTTTATCACCGTAGAATCATCACTCTTTCTTCTACCATCTAATTCTTTATCTAATTCTACAAGCTGTTCAATCAACCATTCTACTGCTGTTTGTTGT
>Ga0315903_10001029_pt1 | contig 41994 bp, 54 predicted proteins | sample LakEriMetagenome_7_FD_203524 | JGI IMG/M metagenome (GOLD analysis project Ga0315903, IMG submission 203524) | Freshwater fungal communities from buoy surface, Lake Erie, Ohio, United States - Buoy 2 MA119 | ecosystem: Environmental > Aquatic > Freshwater > Lake | place: USA: Lake Erie, Ohio... | reverse complement strand
GAGGCCGTTCTAAAATCTAAAGGGGGTCGGTCATGAAACACAATAAAGCGTTCAGACAGTTGAATGAACTCTCTCCGGCGCGAGACATCGGATACATCGACGGAAAAGCCCGTAAGGGTAAGACCGCTGAGCTGAACTCAGCAAAAGAACTCCACGCGCTTTTGCGGGATTACACATATCATCTCATCGGTCTTGGAAACACGTTTAGAGACATCGCGCGTCTCAAGGGACAGTTTCACGGCTCAAATTGGCGTGTTTATCAGGGTGTCTCTGGAACTAAGCTCAAGGCTCTCGCTGAAAAGCTGAATTCAATCGACCCATATGACGTGGATTCAATCCTCGAGATTGAGCGCAAAATCGAGGCTCTCGCCGAAACCCTCAAAAGAACGGAGAAACAGTCATGAAACAGACAAATAGACTTTTCAATGAGAGACCCTCAGCCGTTCTCAATATTGGAAATGACATCCAGAACGCCGCGAGACATCGAAATGACACTTACGAGACACCGGAAGAGCTCAGAGCAAAAGCGTTCAAGAAAAGCTCTTCCAAAAGCCTTAAGGCTCTTAAGACCCGCGCCAGCGCTGTCATGACTGAGGCGAACTTCCTCGAGACTATCAATCGATACGAGCTGGATAAGTTTCTGGCGTCGAGTGAAAAGCTCTCAGCGTTCTCGATCGACGAGACCAAAAGCGAAACGGAGACTATCAATCTTCTTTATTCTTTTGTTGTCGCTCTTCGAGGAACTATCCCCTCGACTGAATTCAACACGCTGGCGCGGTCATTCAATAGAATGACCAAGAAACGCCGCGAGAACACGTATCGACTGAGCTGGTCGCGCGCTCAATCTTACTTCAACACAAAAGCAAAAGAGTCATTCGTTGAAAAGAACGGCTCAATCGGAGACTGGAAATCAGAGCAAAAGACATTGAGCCCCGAGCAGATCGAGAGACTGAAATCTCTCGTCTCAGCGGTCCAGTTCGGAAACAGTGTGCCAGACAGCGAGCGTGTTTACTGCTCACTCAATCTTCTGGCGTCCCTTGAAACCCTCTCTTCCGTCATGACTATCGACGCGACCGCGCTCGGTTTTAGTTTCGGCGCTCGCGGAAACGGTAAGTCTGTCGCGTTTTATCAAGACAGCGCAAAAGTCCTGTCATTCAATCGACACGTTGACGGCGCTTTTCTCCACGAACTTGGACACGCGGTCGACTATCGTCTCGGAAAAGTGTCCTCGACACTTCCGCGAGAGATACGACAGTCATATCGAGAAAAGCTCTCGACACTGAAGGGCCTCTCTCATTCCGCGCGGTCTTACTATCTTAAGGAAACCGAGATTTTCGCCCGACTGTTTGAGCAGTTCATCGCGAAACGTCTCGGGGATCGATGTACCGAGTTCATGTTCTCGGAAAATGACCCCGCCGTCATGCCTGAGCTCAACGAGCAGTCTCAGCAGTGGATCGAGAGCGCTCTCTCATCGATCCTTAAGGGGGCGCTATGAAGTTCATTAAGAGTTATGACCTCTTACTCGCCTCTCTCGCGATCCTCTCTCTCTTCCTATTCTTCGCGTTCTCTGGTGTTGGCCGATGACCAGCTATTCTCGCCCCCTCTCGCGCTTCGCGCTGGGGGCTCGAGATAGCGGGGGAGGATTTCACATTAAGCTTCAGGGGAATTTGAAACAATTTTCAGAAACGGATTTTCTATGGGACAGCCGCTAACATTCGACAAGTACCTCACACCAGACGAGCTTAAAGAAACGCGCCGCGTTCTGGACAAGTATCGCTCAAGCGACCCGCTGAATATTCTGGCGCTTGAGATACTTCTCTATTCAGGGGCTCGCGCTACCGAATTCCTGGGTTTAACTGGTGTGGATCTCAATCGGTCGAATCGGTCTATCTTGATTCGTGGGATCAAGGGCTCAACAGACCGCGAGATACCACTGCCAGACGCTCTATTCGCCCGACTGCTCAGTCATTCGACTGGTGTGGCTGGCTCTCTATTCCCGATGTCTTACAAGACGCTCCAAAGGCTGTGGCACAAGTACCGACCAGTCCGTAAGAAGCTCCACGCTTTGCGTCATACCTATGCGATCCAGCTCTACCGACAGAGCAAAGACATCATAGCGGTCAAACAATGCCTAGGGCACAAGTCGATAGCAAATACCCAAATTTACACCGAGGTCCGGTATGACGCCTCAGAGATTCGAGCCTTGGCATTGACGGGAGGCGGGTCTTGAGTCAATCAATCTTCATGCGACAAAAGACGCCGCCGATACATCCGCTCGAGGCGGGTACAATACCCGATCTCCTTAGGGCTATCCGTTCAAGGTACGACCATAGCCAAGCGTCTTGGGCTGTCGTCATAGGCGGCTCACAAACAGAAGTAGCCAGAGGCGAGGCTGGACTCGTCCGACGTCCAGTTCAACTCATCCAAAAGATCTACCCACACATGAGCGACCGAGAGCGCGAGCTAATGGCTAAGCTACTTCAAGAAGATTTCCTCTCAGAAATTTCGGGCAAATAGCATTAAGTATCAGGGAAAATTCGAACTATTTTCCGAAACCGAATTCTACCGCACCAGTTTCAGCCAGTGATCGAGCTTCATGGTGATCATCGGCTCTTCTCGGTTCTTTGAGAACACCACCACGGGCATGAGACCCGTTTCCGCGGCGTGCTGCTTGGCCTGTTCGTATGCCACCCAGATCTGTATCCGTTCGTGATTTTTGCATTCAAATGTAACTGGATAAACCTCTTGTGCCTTCGGCGACAAGAGGAGGTCCTCGCCAGGGGCACCGCTTGACGTGATCCTAATGTCACCTTCCTGAAGATCAGGAGCCCACTCGAGAAGTGTGTCTCTAACTTTCTGACAGAGTCTCCGACCTTTTGCTTTTGCTGATGACGTTCTCATGCGGGGATTTCCTCTACTTTGTGTTTCTTTGCTTGTTCAGAGATGGACTTTGCGAGCTGAAGTACGAGGTCGAGATTTTCTACCTTCTTCATTTTGTTGCCCGCTGTGCGCTTGCTCATAACGTGGCGAATCCAAAGATAGCGCGCCACTGGATGATCCACGCCAGCGTGATCAAGATACCTGCAATCGATCGTGTCGAAACTTAAGACGGCTCTCGCGGTCTCTGCGCTTGGCGAGATCGTGAAGTAATAAACGGCCATCAGATACCAGTACCACATCACTTCTTCGTCGATGTTCTCCCAGGCTTGAGAGATGAGGCTTGCCATCTCGCTTACATCTTTGAACGCAATGCCTGGTGCGGAAGTCCCGAACACTGCCTCGGCCATAGCTGAGAGAGCGTTCTGATAAGACTCCGTCAGGCGAGGCGTTGATCTTAAGACATCCATCATCTTCTTCGAGCGCTCATCGTCTGGCCCGTAGACCAGAGCTCTGAGAATTGCGGTGACTGCGATTTTTGAAACGTCCGTCATTTCTTTTTCGCCGTTGGTTCTACTTTGATGTTGTATCCGCAGAGTTCTAAGATCTGGTCGATTGTTTCATCGATGATCTTGTAGCTCTGGTCATCGAAGTGAAGTCTTGAGCCAAGCTTATACGGTGTAACGCACGTTACTTGTGCCATGTTTACCAAGATTTCCACACCACTCTCATGTACTAGAATCATAAACCCTCCTTAGTTATATTTCTCGAGTGCTTTGCGATACATATCGACGAACCATTTCGAGTTCGGCTCGACCGCGTAATAGCTCTCTACCTTTTTCATTATTGTTTCTGTTGAATGAATGATTGCGTAGTGGCCCATGCTTTTAAGAGCCACACCAGTGACCGCATAGTTAAGCCAGTCCGCAGAAGATCCTTCGCTTCGCTCGAACTTAAAGATCTTCCCTTTAAGACGATCGTCATCGCTCCATCTATAGGGGATGTTGAAGAGTAAGCCTTGCGCTCTATTGATCAGCGCCGCTAATCGAAACCATCCACGCGCCACGGCGTAAACGCCAGGCGCTGTAATAGTCTTTGTGCCAGGAAGTCTTAAGCCAATGCGCTTAGATTCAATCTCAAACGCAAGTGGATTGGTGAGGCATCTTCCTAAAAGAAACGGAAGCACCTGATCGTTCGATGTGTCGTCCTCTCTCCAAGGACTTTCTGGATGTCGGAGATACCCTAAAGGGCTCGAGAACTATTGCATTGGTCTGTGGTTTTCTTCTTTACCGATGAGAGCATTCAAAACGCAGAAGCGACCGCTCTCTGCCATCGAGTCCCCGATAGATCCAGGGTGCGCAACGTGCTCCATCAACATACAATTCTTTCCATCGAAATACATAAACCCTCCTTGGCTCATGTCATGTTTTTCACGCGAAAAACTTGACGTCAAATATCATCTGCACAATTTTTTTCGCAAACCCGACAGCACGTGCAGAGACTTTCGAAGTCCTCTTTGATCTCGCAGCGAAACGGACACCGATGTGGTTCGATCTTCTCGGTCTCGCAAGTACACTTTGGCTCTGGATTGAGGGCGCGCTCCATGATCTTTCGAAGCTCTTTTAGTTTCTCGAGTTCGGTCATGCTTCAAACTCCCCTTCAGTATCGATGACCAGTGAACCCACTGGAAAATTGTGTGACATACCAGCGGTAAATGGCGTGGCCCGATCTAACTCAAATTCGAAAAGCGTCGTGCCGCTAGACGTGCAGATCGCAACGTGAGTTAGGTAACCCGCACCACTCGTGATCTCTGGAAATGAAATCTGTTTCCGATTGAAAACCTGATAGCCGTCCACCTCGAAAACGTCCGACGATACGTGCGCACTCTTTATCGCCTCACCGTCAGAGTTTAGAAGATCAATCCTGCGGCCTACTGGTAAGCCCCACGGTGACTTCTCTGGAATGACGGGAGTCTCTGCGGCTGGCAATTTCCACGGCACACTGACAAGAGCGGCTAAGCCGCCAGCTAGTTTTAAGAATCCTCTACGTTTCATCCATCCCCCTTCGTTCGAAAATTCAGAGAAAGAGTCGCCATATTTTAACCCCTTATGCGCCCAGCGCTAGTCGACAAGAGCGCGCCTTTCGACGCGTGTGACTCCCCTCTCTCAATCTTCGAGCGCCTCACGTGCTCGACGACCGCTTATCATTCCGTCACCCTCTATAATCTCTTCATCGGAGTCGCCGTCGTCCTCGTCGGCGGGTTCTATATGTCTGCCCTCCGCATAGAACTTCAGCGCCGCCTCCAGCTTCGCTATATGCGCATTTTTTTTGTCGATTATTTCGTTAAGGGTGTTAGAGATAACTAGCCGCTCGGTTAGAGCTTCAGCTTTCATTTCGTCCACAACCGACGAATGAACATAAGCCTCGCCGTTCTCCATTTCTCGAAATGCGTAGTACGTGTAGAAGTTGTCATCGTCGAACTTCTTCGACAATGCGGGTTCATCAACTTCCCAATCCTGTTCGTTCGTCACATCGCCGTGCTCGCCGAATGAAATCCAAACTTTGGTTCTGTCGCTCATCCATCCCCCTTGAGCGCCTCGCGTGCTGCCTTGTGTTCAGCACAAATACATTCGCCCATGTCTGGCTGCCAGTTGTGTCGCTCGCTCAAGTTTTTAAGCGCCGCTTCCAGTTTCTCGATCCGCTTTTGCATCTCGGCTACGACGCGGTCGTGGTCCTCAGCTTCAACCCATATTCCATTGGCGTCTTCTTCAGCTCTTGCGTGCCATCCGAACGCATCTTCTTCAGCGTCAAGGTTGTACCGTTTCACTTTATCCATCATCCCCCCTTGTCGATTGCTTCGAGTTGCTTATCAATTTCTTTTTGTTCTGCCTGTTTCCTACCGCAGTCCATGATGTAGTAATTTAGCTCCGTATAAAGCAGCTCCACCTTGCGGCGCTCGCGCTGGAGTTCTGCTTCGAGTGCGTCGTAGTCAGACGCCAGAACGAATTGTTCATGTTCGCTATATTCTGTCGCGACAAGTTCAAACATTGGCCACCTTCGCGGCGCTTTGTCGGGGGTCACTGACGGCTTATAATCGCTAGGTAAGTGTGAGAACGCCTCTTCGCCGTAGTAGTCTTTTTTATCGTCGCTCATTGTTCTTCCCCCTTGTCGATTGCTTCAATTTGCTCATCAATTTCTTTTTGTTCTGCCTGTTTCCTACCGCAGTCCATGATGTAGTAATTTAGCTCCGTATAAAGCAGCTCCACCTTGCGGCGCTCGCGCTGGAGTTGTTCGCTCATCTCTGCGTTTTCTCGTTTTGCAATCACGATGTAGGTAAACTCGCAGCCGAATTCATCGTTGTTAAAAATCTCTTGCTTTATTGCGTGTTCAAGTTTTTTGTTCTCGGCTTTTAGTTTATCCCGCTCTGCCTCGACTGTGTCGTAGGCGTTTGAATCTACAAAATCATCAGGTAGCCCGATGTCGTCTCCGGTTCGGCGTGCAGTTGCAATCTCTGTTGATGTCCACCTTCGCGGCGCTGTGTTTTTCAAAGCCCAAACCTTTTCAATACGAAGATCGCCAAAACTGTCGGTCATCTTCCAGATGTATTCCTCGGCCATTTTGTAAATCGAAAACGACGCCAGCATGGTCGTGCCATTTGCGATCACTCTGAATCTTTCTTCGTATTTGCTTTGCGGTAGTTCAATTGTGTTTTTCAATCTTTGTTCCTTTATTGATAAACCTAATTCAATCGCACACTCTGGACATATTCCAGGCCCGCCGCATCGCGCTTTGCTTCCATCAGGATTCGGTTTCACATGGCCGTGGGTCATGGTTCCTTCCCTTCCATCGCCTCAAGCGCGGCTTGGTCGTCATCTTCAATTTGTCCTTCAATCGCGTTACCTAGCGGACGCGGCCAATCGGATTGCGAAACTTTAACTGTATGAATGTAGTCGTTCCGCTGCTCCCTTAAGACTTCCACAAGGCGTAAAAATGCCGGGATATCTTGGCGAATGACTGGCAAAGCTTCATTCACTACTCCAATAAGAGGTGTTACAAAGTCTCCAAGCGACTTTAACTTATCGTCTACCATCGGCACTTTGGTCCAAGCTGCGTCAACAGCCTCCGCTCGCGCTTTGATTTCTTCTAGCTTGGTGGTTAGGTCGTTAGTCATCCTCACCTACCAATTCTTCTAAATCTGAAATAGCGTTATCTAGCTTTCGCAACTCATCACAAGCCGCCTTTAACTTATCTACGTCAAAACCCATTCGTTCTATTAGTTTCCAATCGGGACCATACTGTAGCATGTAGTAACCAAATCCTTCGCTATCTACTTTGCACCAAAGGTCTGCTAATTCTTTCTTTGTTGGTTTCTTTAGTTTTACTAATTCTTTTGCTACTGGTTTCTTACTCACCGATTACCTCCACGAACTCGACGATGCGCTTGCTAGTACCTTCAGGCTCTAATGCAATTCGACTAAATGACGCTTCGGTGATGATACCCCGCGAATCGACCAAGACATAAACCCGCCGTGGCTCGCGTTTCTCGCGCCAGACGCCAAAAACATAACTATCGTGCCAGCGGTCGGCGTCTCTTGCGTAAGCCTCAAAATCTTCCCGCGTAAATTTAGTGCCATCCTCACTAAACACAGTCTTTCCACTCATCGCTAACTCTCTCGCTTCGATGATATTCACAACGTCCACCTAAAAGTTGAGCAAGCGAAACTAATCATGCAAAGAATTATAATGCCTAAGATTCCTAGGCAAAATTGTCTGTCACTCATCCCATCACCGCCATCAAAAGCATTAAGAAAACAGACCAGCTAAGAACTAAATTAAGATGCAAAAAATAAAGAACCCAAATCATGTTAAAGCCTCAGACTTTCTCTGCTCGAAATATTCCTCAACGTCACTAATAGCGGCCACCATCTCAGGTGTAAGCTTCTCTAAACCTTTTAAGTGCTTAAGCATCTCTTGAAGTTTATCGCCGGGAATGTCTTTAATCTTTTTCCCGTAAAACGTCTTACCGACAAGCCATAGGCGCTCACCAGCCGGTGCCTCAGCATCAATGTTTAACTGATCAATCTCTACAGCCGCAGCTCTCGCTTTACGCTCAATAGAGTCAAGCCTATGTAGCTCGGCAGCGTCTTGCGCTTGGTCCATTTCTGACTGCTCGTAAATCTCGCCAAGCTCGTTAGGGAATGCCATGCGAAGGGCTGACGCTTCGGCGACTTTCTTAAGCATGGTTTCAGGCATCTTTGACCAGTTGTTTTTACCCGTGTCGTACTCGTGACGGCTTACGGTCTCATAAGCTGGATGTGTCCAGTCTGATCGATAAACCTTTGCCCATGCGGCTACGCAGATTCCCTCTTCATTACGAATCACGCCGCGCTCAATACCTGATAAACGGCCAGACCGATGAGCGATCTTTCTAAAACCATCAATGCCAACGATGATAGTCCCTGGTGTACCGCCGTACTTTACGAAATAGATTTCTTTCTTAAATGGATCTAGCCCCATGTCTTTACAGCGATAAGCAAAAAGCTTAAACTCGTCCTCAGTCGCACCCTTCGCTATCGATCTTTTTACTAGGTCCATTTGGTCCGGCGTCCAGCTCGGCACCATCGCGTCCTCTTGAATTGGCTTTAGTTCTTTCGACATCGACTAGATCCCCTTTGATTTCTGTAATGTGCCGTGGCTGTGCGCGCACTTTGATTTTTGGATTATAAACGGATTGCTGTAGCGACAATGCATAACGTGTTACCTCATCTGGCGTTACACGTCGCCCTGATTGCATTGCCTTTGCAATCTTTCTAGGTGGTGTTTCCAGATCCTTGTCGGTTACCTCATGCATTTCGCGCTCAACAAGTAAAAGCACAGCTTCTGCAAGCTGCGCTAGCGTGTTGGCAATTCTAGTTAAGTCTTCACGACTCTTTTTGGATAATTTCTTGCGCATTAAAATGTGCCCAAGTCGGTAGGCTAATGGTCTGAAGATTTTTTGGATAAGCCGGCCACTCGTTATCGATTTGCGCGTCGCGGATATTCTTGAGAGCGATCTTGTAAAGTGCTCTGCCCATCTCAATTGATGATTCATCAAGAGCGTAAGTCGCTACGCCATAGGGAGCTTCTGTCTCAACGCAAAGAAACACAAAGTCACGATAAGGTAGGCCAGTTACTTGCGCCACGCCATCAAGGTAAAACGCAGCCTGGACGTGATACAGATAAGAGCCAATGGCGCTCTGAAAGCCTTTTAGCGAAGCATCGCGAGTCGATTTAACGTCAACCACGAATTGCCCGTTATGTAGGAAGTCAGGCTTACACTTACATAAAACCCCTGTATCGACATCGGTCCAGACAAAAGCGTGCTCTTCTTTGCCAGCTACAACGTATTTCGAAGCCTCTGGATGTTTGGTAACGGACTGAAAACAGTTTCTAGCCGTCTCAAAAGCATCACGGCCAATCGGTGTTAACCCTTGATCAACAATTGCTTGATATTCTGCCTTGCCGTCTTTTGTGCGGCGATCACCCTCAAAAACCCTAAAGCGGATATCAAAAGTTGTAGGCTCTAAAATCATTGTATGAATGGCCGTACCTAAAACCATTGCTGGCGACGGCTCAAAAGGTGTCTCAAGGGCTTGCTTGTAGTGCGCAGCACTCTTGAGAGCGTGTTTTAAATTAGAAGACCTAACCGCATAGATCGCATTGTAGGTCTTTTCATCAAGCCTTAAAGCGTTATCGAGTGCCATTTGAAAGCTCCCATTCGATTTGTTGTTTTGCCAAAAGAAGCCCGTCAGGCTCGTTATCGTCAGTATCTGTCATGCCCCAACGCTGAAGCTCAAAGTAAACCTGATCATGAAGCCAAGAGGCCATTGGTTGACCAGCAATAAAACCAGCAACGTCGCTAACCAAATGAACATGGTCGGGATTGTCTTGAGCCGCTTGGTTGAAATCAAAAATATAGGGTTTTACATCAACGATGTCGTTATTTTTAACGTAAACCGTAAGCTCTGCCAGCTCGTCTGTAGTCCCTGGAATTACTATCGTGATCGTTTGCTTTTGTGTTCTCATCTCGCACCTCTGAAAACAGGTTAACATGATCGCCATGCAAATGCAACGCGCATTAATCCTTTTTCTTAGATTGAGACGTTTTTACATTTTGGCCGCAAGTAGGGCACTGGCCAGCCGATAACACGGCTTTTTCAATTGCGGCTCTCGTCACCTGCGATATATCGAGCCCCATCTTGCTCGCTTGCTCCAATAGCTTCTCGTCGATTCGGATTGTGCGATTTTTCTTCATGTTTCAGTTTCTCCAAAATCATCTTTAAGGCGCTAACACCACCCTCTGCGCGTGCCAGTTTTGCCTTGGCGGTGCTCAATGTAGCAAGCACTTCGCGCTGGGTACTTAAACCGGCGTCAGGATCTAGGCAAACCCATGCCGTTCTAGCCTCTGCAAACTCGGCCTTAGCCTCAAGCTCAAGCCTCAGCCAGATGCCTAAGTAAGCCTCGATTTCTTTAACCATGTTAGCCTCCTGGCTCAAAGCAGACACCACATGAGCCCCCATCCGTTCGAACCCAGCACGATGCTAGAGGCCCGTTGTTATTGTCGTCGTCATCGTAAAGCATCTGTTTTGCACACTGGCCATCGGCGCAACACGCTTCCCATGCGTTGACCGGCTGTTTACCGCACCCAGACAACCAAATAAAGGCTAATGTGGCAATCGCAATGCGCATTGCAAAATGAACAAGGTTGGGTAACATTTTAAACCTTCCTCTTTTGAAGCTCCATTTGGCGCAACTTCTCGCGCAATCGCTCAATCTCTTTAACGGTCTTCTCTTGATCATCGGCCAGCCGGTAATCTGACTCTGCAATTGATAAGAAATAATCGAGCGCCGCAAACTCGGCCTTAGTGATGTAAACGCGCTGTTTTCTGGTAGCCATCTCGCACCTCTGAGATAAGAATAGCGCACTTGCCATGCGATTGCAACGCATGGCCTCAAAGGTGTCTCATTGTGAAACTATTTCAGTCGTTGGTGCCTAAAAACGTCACTGTGGGATGAAACCAGCACTTGCAGCCTTGGCATTGCGTCCACTCTTTAAGTGGGCCTGACAATTCTGCAACAATTTCTGTAGTCATCTGGCATAAGGGGCAGCAAATCAGCACTTGCCCAGGCTCGACATCTGCGATCTTGGCAAAGATTACAAGATACTCACTCGGCTGTTTCTTGCTCGGCTTTGTGTTCAAGAATCAAAACCTGCCTTTCAAGCCTGTCCGTTTTCTCGAATAACTTATCTAGCTTCGCGTCGCGCATCACGTTTTCTTTTTCGATCTGCTTAATCTGTCCTGGCGACATTAAAGACGATTTCACTAAGTTAAAAGCAGCGGTAGCAGCCACACCGACAATTGCCGCGATAGCCTGTTCACTGGTTAAGCCTACCTCTGCCAATATGTTCAAGCGTACCTCGGGCTTAAAATGGCCACCAAATCAGAGCGCGATGAAATCGGTCTAATCCTTCCAAACGCATTTTGCTTGACAGCTTGCTCAAGGTTTGTCGTGGATGAATTACCTGCGCCATATTCCATCATGTGATCATCGTCAACCATCAAGGCAACGTGATTAATCTTGGCGCTACTTTGGCCGAAAAACACCAATGCCCCTGGTCCTGGCTCTCTATCGGAAACTGCAGCAAAATGATCATAAAGACCTTGAGCCGTTTGATCACCCTTTGGATCTAGTCCCACTGAAGCTAGGCACTCTTGGACGTAGCCAGAGCAGTCAAAGCCCGCCAGTGGATCATCGCCACCCCAATGATAGGGCTTAGACAGAAGCGAAAAACCATAGTCCAGCATTAGTCTAACTTTGTCGTTCATTTCCAAACCTCACAGCGCAAAAGCTTCTCTTGCAGTAGCTTTAAATCATTGAGCGGCGCACAGTAAAGATCAAGCATTCGTGGCTCGTCTGAATCAATCTTGTCACCGTCGCCAGAAATGAAAACCACTCGCCCATCTGTCGTGCTTGGTAAGTAAATATTTGGCTTAAAGCTCGGCTCTGGTCCAGATACATGCGCACAAGACATGATCAAAATTGCAAGACCAATTATTAGGAGCGCCACCAAAAAATCAGTCGTAGCGTCAGTAAAATGCTTCTCGTAAAGCTCGTGCCGCTCGTTCTTTTTCTTCAGGTGTTTTTGCTGATCTTGCTTGCTCAATTGCCTGATCCAATCGTGCGCGGGTTTCCTCTGCATGGCGATTGCGGATAGCTGCCAAAAGCGTCTCCGCAAGCTTAATTACCAGAATCAAAGCCTCAATTGCCTTAATCATGGTTTTTTAGGCGGTAACTTCACAGACGCAGTCCAATCGATCACAAAAAGCACAGCTTTCCAGACCGGCGAAGCCTCGACCTTATCTAAAAAAGCATCGTCTTTTAGGTCCGGCGTTGACTGCACATAACTGCGCCAAAAAGCAAAGAGTGGTTTATTGATAAGGCGCAAAAGACCCATCACCATTAAGGTCATTAAAAGCCACGGGTAATCTGCTGCTGCTTTTTCTAAAAATGCTATCAAGGCCGCTTCCATATTGCCCCCTTATGCTAATCGAACACCACTAGCCCAAACGTCTAAAGTACCGCTGCCGCTCGTGCGGGTATAAACTACGCGAATCCACTTCATCGGAATAATGTCCTGGTAAAGCCAAAAACCATCAACGTTAGCCGTGATAGCCACTGGGTTTACTGCTTTCACGGTATCCGTTGGAACGTTAACCCAGTTAGCCCTATCGTTACTCATTTGGATCGCGAGCGATCCCGTCGGAGACGAGCCACTAGAAACTTTGTACTGCACAGCAAGACCGAAATAGGCAATTGCCTCAAACACTTCGCTTGTGATCGTCGAGGCCATGCTTTGTGCGTTTACAAGTCTATATGGCTCAAGATTGCTTTTCATTTGATCCCCTTTTTCATCACATCACACCGCCGATGCGGTGGATTTCTACATACGTTTGATTGTCTGTAGTTGAAGCCGTGACGTTGCCGGAAAAAGTTGTCGTGAATCTTATATCGACAGTTTCGCCCGCAAGTAAGCTCAACTGACAAGAGCCACCTATTGTATAGTTTTGGTTGCCAGCCGCTTCAAAAAGTTGAGCTGCAATCAAGTAACTTGTCGATGCATTTTTTCTGGCCTCTAGTCGCAATTCAGCGGTTGAAACCTGGTTTGCACTCCCCCTAACTTGAGAGCGAATGTAATAAAAACCAGGAGCTGGCGCCGTAAACGTGTTGGATGCAAACGCATTATGTGTGTCGTAGTCTCTAGTCGCTATAGTAACCGTCGTGGGTCCATTGCCATAGACTGTTGCGGCAGTGTTAGTATAACGGCAGGCAATAACCTCGCTCGCAGCAATCTGGCTGGGGCCTGAAATTCGCTCGATGTAAACCGCGATCGCGGCGGTTGAAGATGCGGTTACGGATGTATCCGAAACTATTGTAAGTGCGTCACCCGCAATCACATTGATTACTGCGCTACCGGAATTTCTCGCCGTTCCAATTGCAGTCAATAACGCGCGGTCGACGCCATTTACTCTTACGTTTAGGTTTGCAGTACCTGACGCTAAAGTAAATCCAGTTGCCGTCACTCTGTAAATTCCTGGCACTGGAACTGTGTAAGTAGTCGCTGAACTGAAGCTTCCAGTCGTATCGAAACCAAGAGTCGTAAAGTTAAGCGCCGTGTTTAGCGTGATTGTCGTAGAAGAAAGCGTGTTGCGGCTTGAAGCTACTACCCGTGTATCCGCACTCGAGCTAACCACTGTGCTAGACGACCAGCCGGAAATTGGCGTGGAGCCTTTAACTTCTACATAATCGTTAGTTGCAAATGTTGCTGGGATTGTCGCATTTACGTTAACCGCTGAAGTATAGGACGATGTCGCGCCACTAGTCACTACTGCGATATTAGCACCGTTATAGTAAGCACTTCCATTAAAAGCAGATCCACCGCTCACCATCGAAGCAACGCCGACAGGTATCCCGCCGTTCGTATTTGTGCCAGGTATCTTTGCCGTGTCTACCGACAAACCTGCTGGTAAATGATTTATTGTCAACGATGTGGCAGTAGGCGCGCCACTCAATGCGACTCTTATTTGATACTCGAGGTGATCTCCAACGCGACGCCAACGACCTGAATAAGTGCTGTTAGTAACCCAGCTTCCAGTTGGTGTATAGCTAACCCAATCGGTAACAGGCGCACCAAGCGGCACTACCTGTGGTCCTAGCGTGAAGCGTGTGAAGTTCAGCGTGTAGGCAATGGCACTAACAGTGGCTACATGAAAACAAAGACGGTAGCTCGTGCTGTTAATCGCCGTCTGGAATGTGCCGCTCAAATTACTAATAACCCCGACGTTCTCAACCTGAAAACCGCTCGGCTGAATGATTCGGTTATTTGTCACGTCGTAAATATACATCGTCACATCGCCAGTTACATAAGTGCCCGACGCAATGCTATACATGGCTCCGATTTGCAGCATCTTGCCCTGGTCTCCGGCGGCAATAGTAAATGGATAACCAGAGCCCTGCCCCATGCGGTTTGCTGCATCTTTAACGAATTGAAACATTGCCGAGTTAGCAATTGGCGATGTTGTTTGACGAATGAAAGTTACGCTTGGCGTACCACCTGTGCCAGTGACGGGAACTGAGCGAAGCAAGGTGCCTGTGCCGTTAGTAGTTAAAGGCAGTGCTGTGCCACCTACGGTTGTGGCAACTTGGAATGTGTTAGTGGTTGAACCTACGACATAATAAAGCGTGTTAATTGAAATGCCGGTCGTACTCGTGATAACTGAAAATGATATTGCCGTGCCATCCGTCAGACCGTGGGCCGCAAGCGTTACAGTGTCGCCTGTGTCTTGAAAGGTTACAGCTTCCGCGAGCGCATAAGTTGCCCACGGTGCGGTTGTTAGCTCCGCCGTACTATTGGTTAAATAGTTTACCGGCGAAATTTTCTGGTCGTTGATCGTCTGCGCTGATTGGCTATTGTATATAGGCATAAATTACCAACTTGTTACTCGGCAGTTGCCGGCGGCAGAAGACCAAATCCCATCAATAACACCTGAATAAATGCCACCGTATCCAGGCAGTTCATAATAGCCACCAGGTGGAATTAAAACGGTGTAGCTTGTTGTGCTGGCAGTCGCGCCGAGCTTTAAATATAAAGTCGCCGTACTATCATTTGCGAATGTAGCACCCATCCGAGCAGCGGCTGACGCTAGAAGCGTGACACTTGTAGCCGAGCCAGCCACGTTTGCTAACACTGCGGTCGCGACGTTTGCGACTGTGGTACGCAGCGAACCTGTACCGGTTGGACCTGCGCCCATAAGTACCGCAACGCCGTTAGCCTGAGCTAAGTTAGTTGATAAGTTGGACGCAGTTACGGTAACGGAGCCCGGCACGTTAACTGGCACCGCTTTGGAGTTATCAGCCGAGCCCTGGCCACTTGCTAATTCTGCAATAAGCCTTGTGTGTTCAATTTCTGCAACGGTGTGTATTCTAAAATCAGTTCGACGCATAATCGCGCCGCCGCAGTTAATCGAACCAAAATCAGATCCAACCGATTCAAGTTCGAGAGTCGTCGTGTTGATACGCAAGACCTTGTAAGCGCCGTCGTAAAGGCCCATCGAGGTCGCATCACAACCGTAAAGATGAATCGTCTCACCAGGCAGATAACCAGTCCAAGACGTGTTACCAACCAAAGATAAAATATTACTTGCGCGCGAAATCGACTGGACGTTAATTGCCGAGATACCGGAAGCTAAGACAGATCCTTGGTTGAGGAATACAGTCCCACCTGCGCTCGATGCAGTAACCGCTGCACCTATAATGATCGTGAACTGTGTCGGCGAAACAATTGAAGCGACTGCTGTTAGGGCAGTGAGGTTCGGAAAATTCGTGATATCTCGAACACCGTAAATTTGGACAAAGTCAGTCGTAGCGAGACCATGCGCTACATCCGTTGTAACGGTCGCAGTCGTTGTGCCCGTTTTTGCAATTGCTGTAATGCGAGCAATAGGACGAGTGAAATTGCTTAGGTTCTTTGCGCGAAGCCGAATTTTATATTCAAGCTCCTCGTCCGGCAGATTCTGATTCCACTTCAGCGGTGCGCTCGGAGCTGTAACGGCGTCCGGCGATCTTGGAATAAGTGTAAATTCCTCTTGATTTGCGACGATCTGATTCATCGATGTCGCAAGAAATGGATCTGCGTAGTTTACAGTCGTTGCGTTTGCCGTGGTAACGATTGTTGAGTTTAAAAGTCTAGTGTTGAAACCGTTTCGACGAGTCATGAACGTGGCGTTTGTCGCCGTAGCATTTTCGTGCAAAAGACCAGCGCCGTTTCGCGCATAAGCCAAGGGATCAGCCCAACGGACTACGCCGCCAGCGGTGTAAGTTCCGTTTGTCAGTGTGCAAGGCACGGTGATCTGCGTAGCGGTAACAACCGTCACCGATACTGGACCGACGTTTAATCGACGCTCAGTGTTTCCAACAAGCAAAACGCGATCGGATGTCTTGAGACCATGCGCCGATGCGAAGTTAATCGTCGCGACGTTTGAAGTAATTGAAACGGTGCCCGAAATAGTTAAATCAGTTTTTGGAGTCAGTGTCTCGATAACACTTGAACCGTCAACGCCGACAATCGAAACCTCAAACTCTTGGCCAATAATACGCTGGGAAATCGATAGCATATTAATAAAGCGCATCGGGTATTTAAAGGTTCGAACGGTAGTCATTGTAAACTGCGAGTCGGCAGTTAGCGGGCAGGCCGAAATTTTTAAATAACTTGAGCCCTGGGCATCACCGGCCCTTGTCGCAAAGCCAGTCCCTTGGTTTTCCCAAGCGGTATCCCAAATCGCAGGATCTGGCGAGGCACCTTGCGCAAGCGATGCAAACCCGTCGCGGAATTTCTTATAAGCGTTGCCAACATTGAGAGCGCCGTTTTCCGTAGCTTGAACCGGCTGGACCGTCCCGTCATCTTTTGTAGAATACGGAAGCATCGGAATGCGGCCACCAACCAAAGCCGGAAGCTTAGCGTTTGCAGCCGCCAAAGTAGTTTCAGTTGCAGCACCGGCTGGCAATGGTAACGATGCAGCAGAGACAGGGACCGAGCTTGCTCTTAATTGCGCATCTGTTAATGGACCGTCAACGGTTATAGAGCCGCCACCGTCTGCAATGTTCAGGTGACCAGAAGCGTTTGTCTCAAAAGTTTGAAAAGTACCGCCGGAAGTGACGCCACCCATAACAAAAGCGTTCGCTGGTGCAGACGCGCCGTCTGTGCCAGTGACGTTGTTAAGTCTTGTATTGGTTTGAGTGGCTTGAGTGATCTGAAGCGTCTGGTTTGCCGCCGAAGCATCACCGCCACCGCCGCCGCCACCACCGCTAGAAATTGGCCAAAAATAAACTGCCATGTTACACCATCTTCGCGGCTAATTTGCCAGATAAAGCGCCATCACCAGAAGCATTCGTGTATTGAACTCTGATATAGTGAAAAGGTGCTTGATTAATGTAAATTTGATGATCGCCAGCCGCACCCGCAGCCGCGATAGAAGTACCAAAACCTAGTTCGTTCCACGTGGAACCGTCTAAAGAACCCTCGACAGAAAAAGTTCCGGTTGGAGTGCCGGTCCAAGAAAGATCGATTGCGATATTGTCGAGGTATTTGATGCCCGTTGAGGGGCTTGTGATTGTCGCCGTGCCTGTCATTTCTTCGGCATCAAATATGGTGTAAGGCTCAAGAATATTCTTACGACTCATTTACCCCTCTTTTCAGGCTAAAGCGACGATCAGCCGCTAAAGTTTAAATAATCATCGGCATCAATGTGCCATTCAATCAAGTCATTTGCTGTTTCTGGCCCTCAGTCATGGTGCGCTCGGCTAAAGTGTTTCCTTGCTTCGAGCTTGGCGCTGGCTGGTTTGTCGCCGATTCTTGCTGTCTCATCGATAACTCTTGAAGTTTTAGAATCGATTGCGACGATAAGCTAGCGTGCGTATCGATGCCCAAAAGTAACGCTAGCTTCATTCGGTCGGAATAATCGCCGTTTTCAATTCCCTCGCGCAAAACCGTCTCTGTCGCTTGCGTCTGAATCATCGAATACATTGAAGGGTAAACCGCTTTAAGCGTCTCGACGTGCTCGCGCGATAACGTGCCATCTAAAAGTCTTTGCGGTACAATCATCGGATTTTCAACAACTTCTAAACGTCGCTCAAATGCTGCGATTTCGCTCTCCGGCACCCTTGGAAGCTGTTTCGCGTCAAAGCTATTTACAGGATTAATAAGCGTTGGCAAATTCTGGTAAAGGTAGCCCATTGCTTGAACTGCTTTTGCTTGCGCTTTCATCGCAGTTTCAGGTGCGCCCATGTTTCCAAAACCACCAAAAAGCTCATCCAAACGCTCAAAACCCGCATCTGGGTTTGATACGATTTCGCTAGCACTTTCAGCAAATTCTTTTAAAAGCTCCTGTGGATCTTCGCTCTCAGACTGCTTTCGACCTTTAGGCTTTGAGTCGTTAACCACGCGCTCTAAAATAGAGCCAAGTCTTACGCGCTGACGATTTACAGCTTTAGGGGCTTTGGTGAGAAGTGCCTCGACTGCCTCGTCTGTTTTCTCGATTACTTTAAAAGCGGCAGACATAAGCTTTTGAGTTTGCGGGATTGCAGACGTGCCACCCATCGCAGCGTCCATAGCCTTTGCCTGAATTGGATCAAGTGCTGCACTCTCAACCATGTCCTGCACTTTGCGAACGAGCGAACGATTGAACATAAACGTCGTGGCTGATTTTGACTTGTTAAAGTTGACTTCCATTCGTGGCCACAAACGAGCAGCGGCTTCAAACTTGGCGCGCTCATCTGGACTAAAGACAATTTCTTTTAGTCCTTTATCCATTTTTTTATAGTTCGCGATTGTGGTCGTAAGACCAAAATCAGACTTTCCAGTCTGTCTAACAAGATTGGTTTTCATCGCTTGTTTTGCTAATTCAAAAAGCTCTGGCGATACCGCTTGAAGCTCTAAAAGCTCCCTTGAGCCAAGCTTTGCCAAGCGATCAACCAAGCCTTTATCTGATCGGTCCAATAGATTTCTAAGAAATGTTTCAGGGCTTTCGGCAGCTTTACCACCGAAGAGCTTTGCGACGGTCTCTTGAAGTCGCTTTGTTTCGATGTAGGCTTGCTTTGCGCCCTCGGCAATGCCCTTAATAGCCTGCGCTTCTTGAGTGGCACCTGGCAGACCTTCCGATCTATTTTTTAAGATGATTTCAATTTCGTCATCTATTACCCGCTTCATTTCTTGATAGCCTTGTTTTACGGCACCAGAAATAACGCCAGGTTCTCGTGACCACTTGCGAAGCTGCTCATTGATAACCGATTGTTGAGACATCAACGACTCTAGCGTTGTCACTTCGCCGGTAATATCAACCGTGCCGCGTAGCTCGTTATCAACACCCTCTCGAAACTTAGCCGCAAGCTTTGAGTTTTTAGCGCCCCACTTGTCGGCTACCTTATTGATTCGATCAAAGACCTTCAGTGTCTCATCGTCAGTCAACGCAATAGCGTCAAACTCTTGTGCTCTCTGCGCATAAAGCTCATCTTTCGTGGCAATCTTTTTTGCCAGCACGTCATCGATTTGCGTCTTGATAGTGTCGGCAGTTTTCTCAATTGCGTCTTTTTCTATTCGACCAACGGCTTGCTCGACACCCTCTTGAACCTTTGCAGCGTTATCGACAATGCGCTGCTTAAGCTCCATACCTTTTGCGCTGGTGCTTTCTGAGAGCGAGCCAATCGAGTTTTTCATTGCGGGGCTATCGCTTAGCACGTCGTAAGTTAGGTTATCGATGCCAAGGACTTTACCGTCAGCTACAATTGAATCGTAATCCTTTGAGCGAAGTGTTGGGAATTTCTGCTCAATACTTTCCGCAGCCGTAAATCCTTTCGCCTCTACTCGTGGCTTCGGGCTCTCGCGAATGATTGCCTCTTTTGCGGCGTCATCAATACCAAGCTGCACTTTTCCACTGTTTTTCACACCTTTATACACATTGGCGACGCTCTTAAATATCGGGCTAGAGGCAGCAATAGAGCCGCCAAGCATTCCACCAATACCAGCGCCCCAGAGAAGCGACTCGGCTGCGGCATCTGTGTCACCAAAAGCTGCTTCAGTTAAAGCGCGAGGGGCTGCGACAATCGCCCCCTCTGTGGCCATTGCTGCGGCTTGTGTTGCGATCTTTGGCGCTAACCCTTGTGCAATCTCTTTCGCACCTTGAACCCCTGCTTTTTCAAGCCCGCGAGTTAAAACGGATGTTGTGCCCTTGGCTACCGCTTGCCCTGCTTTTGTAGCTCCACGAAATAACGGACCACCGTAAAGAAGAGAGCCACCAATCCCGCCAATAGTTCCAAGAACCGCGGCAGCCGCGTGCTCTTCCTCTAGCTTTTTACGTTTAGCGATTTCTAAAGGATCTTGAACCTCGTCTGCGATAACTTCAGGGACGCCAAAACCTAGCTCGTTTACTGCTTTTAAAGCAGCAGTCTTTGCGGCACCGCTAAAACCCTTATTGTCTTCGGCGTAATCGTTAACCACTTTTTCAAATGGCGACTCGATTCTAAAGCCCTGCTTAAGAGCATCGAGCAAATCAGCCGAATCAATCCCGCCAGAAGCACCACTCTGGTCAACGACGTTAATCGTAGTGCCACGGGGCACGCTATGCGTACCGCCTAAAATTGCTTGCTCTGCCTCACCTGGACGCAGCTTCTCTGGTGCGCCCGTCGCTATGTTGTAAAGCGTAAGCGGTGACTGCTCTGTGGGATTTTGATCCATTACCTGGCCCGTTCTTTTAGCTTGATAGTTCTTTGTGGCGACACAATTCCAAAGTCACTTAAGAGCGGCGTCCTACCTGCGGCTTGCGCCTCTAGCTGCTCAATCAAAAGTGCGGCCTTTTTGTCTGCCGTTTCATTACCTTCATAAAAGCTTGTCAGGTAAGGTGTAATCATAATTCGAGCATCGGCATCGGTCATTCTTTCGCCTACAATTTGCTTTACGATAGGAAAAAGCTGCGCTTCGTTTGCAGCTAAAAGCTTTTTGCTCTGAATTGGCGATCCAAACCGAGCACTAGCCGTCTGCTGCTGTTTCATTTGGTTAAACACGCGAGGGATGTCTTTCTTTGCGGCCTCGATTGAGCGCAAAACCGCCACTTCTTTTAAAGCCTCGGCCCGTAATTCCTTTGGAACCTTTGTCATAACCTGAGCGGTGACAGAATTAGGCGATCCCGCCACCATGCCTTGATAGCGGCCTGACTCCATAAGCTTTGCTTGAATTTCCATCCGTTTACCTTGAAGCTCTTCTTTTGCAATAGCATAGTTGGCGCGAGTGTTGGCACTCTTAGTTTGTGCGGCCACTTTATCAATCTCAAGTTGCGCAGTTTTTAAAGCCAAGTCCTTGAATGCTAAACGAGCGTCGCGCTCATCGCCGTAAGTCTTTCGAAGATCATTCAAAAGCGAGCGTTTTTCGCTCATGAGATTGCCAATCGTCTGCTGCTTTTTTGCCTGAGCATCTAGATTCTGGTCGATTGCTTTTTCAATTAACTGCACTGATCGATTGATACCATCTGGCGACATTGCACCCAAGATAAGACCAATCCCGCCAAGGATCTTTTGGCCTGTAGTTTTATCACCCCAAAATTGCTCTCTTGCGGCTTGCGGATTTGGTGCAGCCTTTTGATATTCCATTGCGAGGTTTTCAATCTCAAGCTGCTTTGCTTTAAACTCATCCTGCGCGGCTTTCGCTTTTAACTGCTCTTCGGCGGCTGTAGCTTTCAGCGTATCCTGCATGGTCTGAATTGCAGCACCAGTCTGAACACCCTCAACCATTCCAGCGCGAACGGCAGCATCAATAGCGCCCTCAGCACCGCTTACAGGCATTTGCGGTAGCATCTGACTAGGTGCTTGCGCCGCTTGACCAAACTGCTCTAACTCGACGGCACCTTCTGGCATCGCTTGGCCACTTGGAGCACTGGCGAGCTGATAGTTAGGATTTTGACTAGCAAGGTACTTTTGGCGTGCTTCCTCGACAAGCGTTGGCTCTGTCGCAAGCTTTTCTCTGAAGTTCTCAATCCCGCGAGTTATTCCGCTAAATGGATTTACACTTACTTGCGGCATAACTTGGGGCATTGGTGCTGGCATCGCGGCACCTTGTTGCATCACCGATGGATCAATTACGATCTGACTCGCATCGATCTTCGCTGGATCAACCAAGCCACCTTCGGCGTAGCCACATCGGGCAGCCGTCTCTTTTGTGATCTTGCCGCCTTTATAAAGCTTCTCGATATATTCCATTTTTGGCTTATACATCTTTTGGCCCCGCTTTTTCTTTTTCTAAAATCTTTGCAGCGAATGACTTAATGGCCTCTGGTCCCTTTTGAACTACAGTGCGAGGTATAACGATTTCGCCAGGGCTTAAAAGTGCCTTCACTTTGTCGTTGTCTGGATGATCACCCTTTACCTCTGCGCGGCCAGGCACTTTACCGCCAGACATGAAACCAGCAGTTTCATATTGTGCCATACCTCGGGTGCCAATCTCGTTACCGCCACCAGCACCACCTGCGCCACCTGCGACGTTGCCAGAGCCACCAAGAGTCGCTAAGGCCATCCCTAGTTTTACTGGATCAAAGCTTGATTGCTGCGCTGGTAGCATCTCTGGAATGTCTGCAACGCCCATCATGTTTGCATAGCGATTGCCAAACTTTGGAAGTTCGTACTGCACAAGGCCGCCGTCTGCGTATCCATACCGAATCTGCGAAGGCGATCTAACTTGCTCGGTGTAGTCACGGTAAGACGTATTCAAGTCGTTACCATCTTTTCCATATTTAGACCAATCGCGCTCTCTGCGATTTTGAATCATATTAAGGTTTACATTTGCCGCTTGGCCTAAGAAATCACCCTTCATCCCAGGCTGTTTTGCTGGCTGAGAAGCGGCATTCTGATCAACTAACCCGAATTGATTTTGCACAACTTGTGGATTTGGTACGGGCTGCGCTTGCATCACGTTACCCATTTGCTGTGTCATCTTTGGACCTGACTCTTGAACGGCACCACCAAACGCAAATCCCTGTCTACCCTCAACTTGTTTCAGTCTTTCATTCAAGTCAGCTTGAGCGGCTAAGATTGCACCGAAACCTCGGCCATAATCGACCATTTTACCGTCCGGCGTATCAACTACCATCTGCTTACCAGCTTGCGACTTTTCAAGATCCTGCGCCATCGGGCTTAAATGCCGACCTTGACCATGTGCTTTATTTTTATACTCGTAAGAACTTGGCTCAATTTTATCTAACATCTCGCGAGCGGCACCGCGACCGTCTCTAGCGCCAGTCTTTGCTCTTTCGTCAGACATTAAAAGACCAACCGTTGCAGCACTGCCTAAGCCACCAAGCAGACTAGACTGCCGACTTGCACCGGCTTCGGCTCCACGCTGCCTCATGCCTTCTGCGCCAAGGGCAGCGTTTACCCCAAGCTGCTCTCTTGCCATTCGTGCAGATCGTTGGTCACCGATCAAACCACTTGCTAAAGATTCAGCTCGCTGCTGCTCTTGAGCGCGCAGCATAGCAGTTTGCCCAATACCTTGCCCCATAAGCTCTTGCTGCCCTTGGCTTGCGAGCCTTGCCGCTAACGCTGGACTAACCCCACGTTGAGAAGCTGCAAAGCTAGAGGCCCTGCGAGCGGCCTCATCGAGCCCCGTGCGCATTTGCTGCTCGGCTACGCTCGGAACCTCGCCCCGTGCCCGTTGCAAAATCAAATTAGTAAGCTGCTGCTCTTCGGCGTTTGGATCAAACGCTGTGCGATCAAAAGTAGGGTTTTGGACATTGTAAGCCGCATCGCCCCCGAGGGCACCAGTGATGCCACCAAAAATCTTGCCTGGCAGTGATAAAACCTCACCCATTTAAATTTCCTTCCCGAAAAGCAAAACATCTTGATTTGCTGAAATTAAATTCATCCCGTAGGCCGCAAGCACAAGAATGCTTTTGGTCGCACTTGGCAAATTAGGGTTAACCGTGCCCGTCATAAACTTGCACCCTTTGCGGCGAGCAATCTCTGCTACCTCATCGGCCATTTCTTTGGCCAAGTGAGACTTGCGTTTCGATTCAACGACAAAAATGTCGCGCAAATAAACTGAATCAGACTGAATCCGAAACACAGCAAAGCCGTGCTCTTTTTCAATAACACTCATCCCGTCTTTTTCGGCCACATATTGAGCATAAAGCGACATCATACCTGCTTGCCAGTCTTGAGCTTCGAGAGCCCAGATTTAAGTCCAACGCTGAAATCAACCGCGTTTAGCGTGCAGCTTTCGCCGCTCGTTGATGTATCGGGGACATCTGTAAATCGGACCTTGATAGCCTCACACTTTTGCTTCTGTGGGGCAAAGCGAATTTGGTAAGTTTGATCAGCGTAATCGGTGCCACTAATAACGCTGCTCGAAGCAATCGTGAGTGTCTGTTTCACGGCGTCGCGCTGATCATAATCCCACCAGATTTCAGCAATCATCGAGTGTGCCGTTTTGTACTCACCAAGCAGCATCAATTCCTTAATGCGCTGGTAGTCTTGCTGGCCTTTAACTTTTAACCAAGGCATTTCGATTGTATATGGCACAGCCGTCGTTACGCCGTTTTCCACATCTTTAATCACGGTCGGCGTCGAGTACAAAACCCGGCCATCGGCTCTTATGATATAAAGCTTTGTGCCAGCGTAAGCGTTGACGCACGTGTGGTTACGCCAAACGGTCCAGACATCAAAATAGTAGTTATAGCAAAGCGCCTCTTGGGAATTACTGAAGAAATAAACAATTTCGTTTGTGCTCTTAAAGAGCTGTGCGCTTGAAATGGTAAAGCCGTTTGTGTCCTCTACACGGTCTCCAATGTATTTATCTTGCAGATCGCGACCTAAGCGGTAAATGCCTTTTGCTGATCGGTAGTAAAGACCATCGGTGTTTTTAACGATACTTCGGAAGTCATTGCAGCCAGTATCTGACGCAACTAATTGCGGTACTGATAAAGAACCACCACCACCGGCATCGTTCGGCACATCGCCGACAACAACATATTTAGCCTCGCGTTTAAATAGCACTAGCTTATCGTCTAGCGACTCAGCACCAGTTAGAGCCTCATCGTCTGTATCAATATCGATGCTTAAAAAGTCGCTAAACGAAATGCCTTCGCCGGTAAATATCTGCTTACTGAAAACAACAAGCTTAGGGTTTACCGAAAAACCACCAACGCCGACGCTGTCTTTAAACCTAAATAGGAATTGCCAGTTTTGCGGATAGTCGTTTTCAAAAATGCCGCCAGTGGTGTAAAGCTGCTGATTATTGCTGTACCCGACAAGCGTCACGCCGTATTCGGCCTCTAAGGCAAGCTCGTTAAGCAGCCTGCGGCGCGCATAATACTGCCCACTTGCGCCGGACCAAGTAAGTGCGTCAAAGCCGTTATTGTTTCGAGAAATCTTATAAAGAATCGAGCCGTTGGCCGTGCTCAAATAAATCTCAATATAATTCTGAGCAAATGGCCGCGATGTAATCGGCGGGGCTAAGACGCAAAACGAATAAAGTGCCGTATCTGCTGAAACGACAATCGTACTTTGTGGCGAAGGTGCCGACCGATAAGTATTACCAAATCGATCAACATAAACTTGCACCGCTCGCACCAAGTAAGTGCCATCTTCAATAAGCGGCGTGCCAGTTAAGTTTGCAAAGTCGTTGACTGCGTCTGGCGTACCAACGGCACCAGCGGTAAAGTTTCGAATGTAAATCGTCGAGCTGTAATCGTTATTGGTTCTCGTGGCGTCTCTTAAAAAATTGTATCCACTACCAGTCGTAAATAAAACGTCTTCAAGCTTTTGAGCAACTTCGCCCGGTGTATCGACTGCCCGAATGTAAACCGGAATGTTAGTACCCGCACCAGTTGGTGGCGCGCCGACGCCATCGATAACGAAATAAAACTGCCAAGCAGCACCGGTATCATCAAGGCTAATATAAAATTGCTGATTCAATACGTTTGCAGACGCTTGAATATGCGCACCACAGGGCAGAGTGATCGACCTTACTTGTCTAGTTGCACCAGCCCCTACGGTTGTTACCGTTAGCGAAACACCGACGCCCGTACTCATGTAAATCTTTTTAGGCGGCACAAGAAAGCCAAGCTCGCCCACAGTAATACCGTCGTAGCTTCTCGCTACACCTGCGCCCCAAATGAGAGTGTTGTTTACCTCAATTGCTTCACTGCGATTGGTAGCAAAAACACCGCTAACCAGTGCAATACCGCGCTCAACGCTATCATCGTTTGCGATGCCTCTCGTGTAGCGGTTTGTGTAAAACCAAAAACCAGCCGAAGAGACTTGAGTCTGTGGAAGCGTCGTCAAGGTACTTCTCGTAAACGCAATGTCGCCACCATCTAAAACCGCTGCGATTGAGCACTTGCGAACCTCTTGGCCTCGCCAGTAATCAAATACTGCAATAATTTGGTCGCTCTCTCTTTGGATCACAGCCGGAAAGACGTTAGTGGTTCTCTCGATGTCAGTCGTAACCTTCCCGCAAATCGAAATACCGTGACTATAAAGACTTGCCGCATTTACGACTGCGCCGGCTTTTGAGCCGATAAAAGACCAGGTTTCAGAAATATCGGTAAACACATTTATGACGCTCATCAAAATCAAGATATTGCTTGAGTTGCTGGCATCGGTAATTTGCGTATAGGCGTTTGCGAAATAATAGGGCGAATTCTTAACCGTTGGCTCATAGGTAAAGTCAGCAATCGTTTGCGTTGCGTTTTTTAGTGTCCAAGATCCTGCGCCAATTGTAGCCGCGCCCCATCTGACATTAAAACCACCGCTGGTCTGTCTTTGACCAAGAGCTGAAACTGCCGCAATTACGTTTTCACAGACAAAAAACACGTCATTTGGCTGAGCACTGTCTACATAAACCGATACGCGCTGCTGCCCCACCTCTCCCGTCGTGTATTCGCCGGGACCAGTGCTAGCAAGAGAGCTGTTAATGGTTCGAAGCCTTACCGATCCCGTCGCGGTTCGATAGCCAAGCGCAATTACCTCGCCAGCCGCAGAGTTCGCAATATAAACCGCATCAAGACTTGTGCAGCCAGTGGTCGCCGCTGAAACAATCGTTATCACACTTGATAACGCATAAGTGGTCTTATTGATTGTTAAACCCTTAATGCTGGTATCAATCCACATTACCGCAACGACGCTAGCCATTTCGATAACGCGCAGATAGCCCATAAAGTTCGAGCCTGATTTCGTGTAAATGATCTGATCTTTATAGAGCCAAATGCCGTCGCTGATTCTTCGAACCGAGAGCCTGATTTTGTCGTACTCCTTAAACATAAATATGTCTAAGTCACCCGCTCGGATACCGTCGCAATCTTCGGCAATATAACTGCCAGCCGCCACAGTTTCAGAAGTCATTCGAATTTGTTGAGTGTAGCCGGTCTGTTTCCAGTTATTTGCAGTCAGGTTTCGTACGTAAAGCGCACCCTTATTCTGCATGATTACTTGATCTTTATACTCGCGCACCCAGCTTTGCGAAGCACTAGATCCAATCAAAAGCGGATTTGTGCCCGTTAAGCTTTCTTGAGTCGTGTTGTAATCTTGAAGCCCTTCACGCTTTTGAACGCGCTTATCTTTCTTGATTCTTACGTTCTTACTTGCGGCTAACTGTGTTGCATCGATCTGCTTGTCGTCAGCCTTTTGATTGATAGAAGTCGCAATGTTAAGACTTACCGTCTGACGCTCTAAAGCCATTTCAATACACCCATACCTTTATCGTGACGGCAGCACTCGCTGTAAGTGTGATAGTGCGATCTGTAGCCGCCGTACGATATACGTTTGCGTTTGCATCTTGATCTAAGATCAAAAAACCTTGTGGCACACGCTGAAGTTTATGATTTACAACATTGGCACCGGACGCCAAAACAACTTGGCCAAGGTCTTCGCCGTTAGCCAAAAAATCAGGCACTGCTGCCTTTAAAAAGTCTTCTATATTTCTTTGAAGCTGCTCAAGCTTAAAGTCGCCCTGAACCCTCTTAATCGTTTTACGAGAGGCCAAGGTTTACCCCCGAGGGAATAAAAGGTCATTGTAAGAATCCGACGTTCTAACATCTGCCACCGTCTGCGGCTCACCAGCGTCGCGATTTGAAGCCATTGCCTCGACTCTTTTCTTCAAAGCGTCTTTTGCCAAAAGTAGTGCAGAAGGATCTGACTCTTCTTTCACAAGCATTTTAATTGCTGCATCAACGACAATATATTCGTCAAAGTCCAGCACGTTTGAAACTTCAGTCATATCGTCTACAAAAGTCCCACAGCGAGGTATGTACCAAATCTTGTATGTACCCGTGGCGTCGTTCTCTGGCAGAAAAACAATGCTTCCAGCTAAAAGGCGATAGACCAGATTTCGGCGTCCGTTATCTAAAATCTGCACGTTTTTAGCGCGCAGGTTTCTTTCGGCAAAATTGTAAGAACGGACGTTGATATATTCTGTGCCGCCTAGCTGGTAATCGATCCCGCGAAGCTTATAAAAGTCAGCCGGAAGCGCGATTGTATTACCACTTGTAAGCGTCGAGGTTGTTGAAATGGTGTAATAGTCCTCGTAAGACGCAACGAGCAGATCGTAAAGCTCAAACCAAGATTGCTGCAAATAGATGTTAAGCTCCGCATCCGAAATGAATGTGGAGTTTTCCATATCTGCGCGCTCTCTGGCTCTAGCCCTAAGCTCTGCTCGTGTCGCCATCTAGTCATCTCCCATTTCGCTTACTGAACATAGATCGATCATCGTCTGAATTGCTGAAACAATAGCCTTAGCATCTTTTGACTCCATAGCAGAAATCAGCTTCGTTGCTGCCTGCTCTTTTGCCATAGACGCATCGGACATAACTTCCGGCTCTTCTGACTCCATTTCGACCATGCCGCCTTCGCCCATTTTTTGCTGAAAGGGCTCTTTTTTCATCGAGCCCGCAATAATTTGGGCAGCTTTTTTGTTAGGTCCTAAGAGCATAAAACCCCCTTAGATAACAACCGAGCTGTTTCGTAGGCGAAGTGCTACGTGGATTTGACAAGCCGCTGAAGGATCAGTTGCCGTCGCGCCAGTGTTGAGTCGCACAACAATTGTCTTAGCCGAAACAACGTCAGCCGAAACAATTTGTGGCACAAGGTCAACCGCCGTCGCTGCCAGTAGCGTAAATTGCGCCGATTCAAGCGCAGGATAACTATCATCAAGCGTAATCGTATAAAGACCAGTGCCCGTCTTAGCTACCGACGCACCACGAATGGTTGAACCAGTAACCGCAGCCGAGGAATTGATCGAAATCACGCCATGAATGCCAGTTAGATTTTTTGTGAGTGAGTAAAAGAACTGCTGAAATAATCGATTTGCCATGTATTCCCCTTAAAGGTGTGGGTATCGCGACAATTTATGCCCCCATAAACTGCCAAATTAATAAAAAAGCGCCTCATCCTTAAGGCGCTAGCAATGTGCCTCATAACCACACCGCTAGCGCCTAAGTTAACACGTCTGGTTAGACGCGCAAAACAATGTTGTGTCCAGGTGCTCGGCATCCGAGGTTGCCGTAGAAACCGTAACGTACTTCAACGCCGTCAGCAGAAGCTTGGCGAAGCATTTGAAGACCGTCTGTGTCGATAACGCGAACTGCTTTACCCAAAGAGTAGAGCTTCCACATATCGAGCGACAAACCGTAAATACGGTTATTCGGGCAGTTTTGATCTGGGATACACTTAATCATGCCGCGAGGTCCATTGATCGAGATACCTCGGAAAGCGACTTCCGCAGTAGCAAACGAATCAACGTACTGAACCTTTGCGCCAAGAGCTTTTTCAAGTTGCTCGAACTTGTCGTAGCTCATGAAGTAATGGTCAAGTTTCGCGCCCTCACGTCCTGAACGAGCAGCACCTTTGATAAGTGCTTCTTCCAATGGAAGAGAAGCCGCATCAAATCGCAAGCCACCAAGACGAGTTACATCCTGCGAACGATCAACACCGAAAAACGCTGTAGACGTTGGCGCAGTGTCTGGCACCCATGCGCCAAGACCAGCAATCGAAGTCAAAACAGATCCAGAGTGATCACCGCGAACGAAAATGAAATCGCCAGCAGTTGCGCCCGGAATACCGTTTGTAGCGTCAGTGACGTTGAAACCAAACGTCAAAGTCCCTGCATCTCGGTCGATTGCCGTGATGATAAGACCGTTACCGCTTGTGCCGTAAGCGCGAACCGCACCCGTCAGCGTAGCCGAAAGGTCCAATTCCATTCCTACTTCGAAGTTTGTCACGTCTTCAGCTTGCGCAAGTGTGATTGTCGCCGAAGAAATACCGCCGGTCGCGATGTTTCCGACTTCGCCGTACCCAGCGCGATACATTTTTACCGCAATCGAGCGAGTTAGCGAGTTGATCGCGCCGTCGATTTCAGTCGTTGCCGCTTCCATAAACGCGTTTGCGTTACCTTTAGAAGCTTCAAGCGTTTCGTTGTCGATTGTCGCAATCGAGTAATCTTTTACGCGAGTAAGCAAAAAGTCATCAAGGCGCGAGTTTGTAACTTGGCCACGAACTTGCGCACGTGTGAAGTTAACAGATCGCCCTTGTGGGTTACCCCAAATGTTGACGATTGGCAGGTTACGGCCACCAAAGTCTTCCATTTTGGAAACAAGGCCCAAAAACGGGTTGTCCTTGTAAACCATGTTAATAATACGATCATCGGTGTAATGCTGCTTAAGTGCTGCATCAAAACTTGTTAGATCCAAAGCCATTTTTTACTCCTGCGGGACTATGTCCAGCGAATGTTTTTTGCGGCCTCTGCCAAGCTTTGCTCGCGAGGTAATAATTTACCTTGCGGCGGCTTGGTGACGCCGGTCGTTTGTGCCGTGAGTGTTGTCGCGCTGGCTTTGGTCTCTTGCGCTTTACTTGTCTCGAGTGGCGAATCGGCCTTTGGCTGTAACCGATCACCAAATTTTTTTAACTTAAATGCTTTCTCAAGCTGCATTACTAGGTGTTTCTCGACTGCCTCTGCCACCTTTGCGATGTCAGGGATTTCCCCGGTCTCTTGGAATATTTCCTCAGCAGTCACGAAAACCATGTCATACGCTTGTAGCTCTTTGATAGCCTCATATTGATCAGAAGCGGTGTCAACCGTCTGCTGAATCTTTGCTTTATACTCGGCTATCGCCCTGCGTTCAGCGTGCGACTTTGCCTGCTCTTCGGCTTCTTTTTTGGCTTGCTCGAGAGCGTCTAGTTTTTTTTGTAACTCGCTTACCTTATCGTCAGTCGTTGGCTTTGGCGCTTCGCCGGTCGCCGCTCGCTCTAAAAGCTTATCTAAATTCCAACCGCGCTTTTCGAGTAACGGCATAGGATCTTTTTCGAGCTGCTCAAATTCAGCTAGCTTTTGCTCGTATTCCCGAATTCTGGCCTCTTGTCTGGCTTGCTGCTCGCGCATCTGGCGCTCTTTTTTGGCTAAGCGCGCAAACTGCTCTGCAAATTCCGGCTGACTTGCCTCGGGCTTTGCCGCTTCCGGTGGTGCTGCCGCTGGTGTTTCGGTAGCCGGTGCCGCTTGCGGTTGACCTTGAACTTCTGCTTTTGCTGCCTGTACTACGGCCTGTGTTGTCTCTTGGCTCATAAATTCCCCATTTCTAATTGGTTTTTTAATTTTTGTGATTCGATTCGTTTCTCTGCTATTTCTAGATAAGCCTGCTCGCGCTCAATTCCCACAAATTGAAATCCTAGATTCTTACACGCGACACCAGTCGTCCCTGAGCCCATGAATGGGTCGAGCACTGTGCCGCCTGGCGGGGTGATGAGCCTGACCAGATACTCCATGAGTTTGATCGGCTTGACGGTTGGATGGTTGTTTCCTTCACCGCGTTCTTTCTTACTTGCTTTTGCGACGTAGAAGAAACGTGAGGCGCCGCCCAATACTCCGTTTTCGTTTTCCCTTATTACTTTTTGAGAAACGTGGGCCTCAGTTTTTCGCATTACATAAGCTGCGCCCGTGCCGCCTCCAGTTTGCCCTTTGATTCCGTAGCCATTTCGAGTTCTTATCAACCCACTTTGCGCATCGAGCACCGCCGCAGCTTCTTCATCGAAAAGCACGTTGGCAGGCCAGCGGCCTATTTCAGATGCAGTAGCGTTCATGCCTGAAGCAAGAAAGCCCTCGCGAATCTTGCCATCGGAACGAGTAGCGTTTGCCTTGTATTGTTCAGGGTCCGATGGAGCAATCCGACTCGCATCAATATTGAGGGCACCAGTGCCGTACTGGGCAATGTTGGCCGCAACAGTTCCAACAAGCGGCTTCCGGGCCAATACGATTGGCTCGTTTGCTGGCTTAAGTGCTGTGCCCCAGCCTTGCCATTGTTTAGCGAGGGTGGTTGAGGGTGCGGTTTCAAACTCTGCGCGTTTAGTGCAATCCCAACCGTTCGGCGTTTGCGGTTCGCGATAAGTAGACTTTGGACCGATAACTTCACGCTCAGCACCCGCCGCTTTGTCCATACCCTTTGAAGCGTCGTGCGACTTTGGAAAACCTGAGCCATATAGCCATTGCAATTGGTCTCTAATTTCAAAGCCAGCGTCTTCAATATTCACAACCATGCGGTGATAGGTCCTCGTGCCGCCGAAACTAAGAACGTGGCCGCCCGGTTTCAGAACGCGAAATACTTCGAGCCATAGTTCAACGGAAGGAACGTCGTAGTCCCATTTCTTACCCATGAACGCCAAGCCATACGGCGGGTCGGTCACGACTGAATCAATCGAGCAATCTTCCAACTCTCTCAGAATATGCAACGAATCCCCTCCGATTAATCGCATATTACACCGGTAACAAATCGCTTGTTGGTGGAGCTTGTGGATTAGCAATGGCCTCACCCTGCATCTGTGGCGCTTGGCCTGGTGGTGGCTGCATGGCTTGTGCTGCTTTATCTAAAAGCGTCTGACAATCAGACATAAAGGTCCTAAGCAACTCCAGCTTTTCGTCTGGGACGCCGTCCATTTTGCTTTTTAAATAACTAAGCTGCGCATAATCCTTCGCAAACTGAAGTCCGAAATAAGGCTCTGGCGGCACATATTTTTCGGTCTCAATCATCGAATCAATGATCTTTTTCACAAGCTGCTGGTTTGCAGTTAAAAGACTCGTCGTAGCTTTCAAATCTGGGAAATCCAGCAAATTAAGTGCTGTTTCCTTATCGATAAAACCAGACTGCGAAAGCTCTGTAACGGTCTGTAATCGGCCAGCCGGTGTCGTTGGTAAGATCGAAGCCGGGAATTGCTGGATGATATATTTGTCTTCATCCATTTCAACTTCAGACCATTTAATGGTTTCAGCCCCGCCGTAACCACCAAGCTTAACTTTTACACCACCAGGGATTTGTTTATTTAGCTTTTTAGTAAGACCAATCACGATGCGATCTGATTCGAGAAAACTCATCTCATAACGCTGGCCCATGAGCTGAAAACGCTCGCTCTCAACGTCCTGATATTCCCTTAAAGCTGCGCCAGAGTTAAGTCCTGCTGGCTTTTGGCTGCTTGCCGAGAGCATCGAGACACCCTCTTGCGCAAAAGCTTTCTGCCAAAGGTTTTCTAAATAAGCGTAAATCTGCGACGGCATCGCCACACCTTGGCTCTCAATTGGCGGGTTACCGCTAAACTTGATAATTGAGCCAATGTCGTTTGTTAGCGTACCTTGATTAATTCCAGAGCTGTTTTCAACGTAAATTCTTGGTGTAGCCATTAGCCGATGAGCCGCTTCAATCGACCGAATCGTTTTATTAATCTCGATCTGGATTGGAAGTAAGCACTCGGCTGCCCCCATGCCAAACCATCCTGTGATCCTTGGTTTATACATGAGCTTAGAAAACGGAAACCACTCAAATTCCCAAGTTTCGTCGTAAAGCGTGCAGGTGTCGCAAACGATAACATGGCGACCATTTGGAGTGTTCTTATCGCTCGGTAAATGCCATGCCTCGATTACCATTACAAGATCACTCGACTGACTACGAGCAAGCTCTTGCGCCTCACCAGCGGTGGCCTGAAGAATCGCATCATGCATCTTTGGATAAGACGCTAAAAGCTTATCTCTTGCCACAAATCTTGCCTGATAGAGTGATGCCGGCTGGCCATAAATGGCTTCAGCATCGTCAACGTCGATTTCATCAACCAAGACGCGCTCACAACAAATCTCACCCTTAATTGGATCAGCGTAAAACTTAACGAGGCCAGTGCCAAAGATCCCAGAATCAACAAAAGCTTGTTGCTTCTTTTCGTACTCTAAAGCCCCTTGCCGCCAACCTTCCATAAACTTTTGAAGCTTCTTTGCTCGCTGCTGGCGCTTCCAATCACCCATGTCTGTTAGATAAACCGTGCGAGGCTTTGCTTTAGCGATCTTACTGGACAAAGTATCAACGACCGCGGCCACGACGTTTAACGATAGCTTGTGAGTGCCCACACCGTCCGAATTTACCTTGCCGTAAGTGCTAGAAAAAGCCCCGAGAGCGTCCATATTGCTGTAAAGCCTAGCGTGCCGAATGTTAGCCGTCCGGCGATAGCCCTGCTTTTGGCGAAGGTAGCGCACCAATGGAAAGAGATGCATGTAAAGCTCTTTCTCATCGATAGACCACCAGTCGTTACGGTAATCGGTTTTTTCTTTTGCTTGATTGTAATATTCTTTTTTTATCTCTGCCATTCAGCCGCTCCCACTCCATAGAATCGCTCATCGTCTGTTAGGCCATCATTTTTAATTGTAGTTGTCACCTCTGGCGGCACGCTTGGCTGCATAAAAGTGGGCCTTGGTCCACCGAGTTTTACGCTAAAATCACCCATTTTAAACTCAATCACATGCTCGTCATGCATCCACTTGGTCACTTCATAAAGTGCTGGGGGATTAACGATGTAATCACCACTCATCGGCTTGCGCTTTTGTGCGACTTGCTCTTTCGGCTTCTCTTTCCCAGAATTCATTTACTTTTTCCTCGCTATGAATATTGATCTCTTTTGGTGCTGTAGTGAAAGCATAATTGTAGGCCCATCGCCATGCGTAGAGTGCTGCGTCGGCGCAATGATTTGCAAGGTTCGGGTTTTCTTGGCGCTTCCTACCCATGCCCCCCTCATCCCAAGTTAAAACATCCCACTCTTGCACGAGTAAATCAGCGGCTGGAAGTGTCTTAACGGTGCCGCTCGCTAGGTCTGCGTTCATAAGTGCAATGTAACCCTCTTTACCGTGCTTTTCGGCTGCCTCTAAAGGTAAAGCGTAACGCTGTTTCATTTCCTCGACTGCTTGCTTGTTTGCCGCATCAACGATGAGCTTCGCGTGTTTATATTTAGCCATGAGTGGTCTTACACGCTCTGCTAGGTCACCAAGCGTTAGCTTTTCCCATTTGTGCGCTTCTATGAAATAAAGATTGCTATCAAACCTGCGATAGCTAGCCACCACGACAGCACTTGGATCAGGGAAGTAACCAAGGTCGATCCCGATAACGTAAAACTCTTCATCTTTTTGGTGTTTCGCTGGCATTTCAGGCAATGCATTTAGCTCCCTATCAAAGCGGTAGACCAAAGCTTCCCTCTCGATAGTCCATTCGCCAAGATAGTTTTGCCGAAATCCTGGATCATGAACGATATTTGGATTACGCGCTTTTAGATCCTCGATCTCTGCTTGCCACTGCTCAGACATATAAGGGTTATCAAACGCCGACCAGGTGCAGACAGACCAACCGGGCTCAAGTCCAGTAGTGATCTGAAAGAATAAGCCCGAGCGGTTATTGGACGGTGTACCAAGTAAAACAATTTGCCCACGGTAATCAGCCACGGCGGGCTTTAGTTTGTTGTAAACCAAATCCTTTAAATCCTGTTTCCAGCTCTGCGCCTCATCGATCACAACGCGCGAATATTTTTGACCAAGCAGTTTTTCTAACTCATCTGGATTGGCATCTGCACCTGATAGGTAAATCACAGAGCCATTTGGATGAGTCATCGATAGCTCTACCATGTTAGCTTTTAGGTTCAGATCAAACCGGCGATTAACAACGCTTAAGCAGTCCTTCCAAAGAATGCGTTTTGCCGTGTCTCTTGTCTTTGCAAGATAAAGAACGCTTGAGCCTGGGTATTTTTCGGCAGCGTCAGCCAAAAGCATAGCTCCGCTGAAAGACTTTCCAGCCCTGCGAGTGCAAAATCCAGCTTTAAATGCGGCTGGATCTTCGATGAAATCATTTTGCTTTCTAAACTTATCGTCTCTGATCTTAGAACGTGTCTTCGACGAGAGCGGCGCTAGCTTTAGGTTTTCGGCCTCTAGTTTCTCGTTTAACTGGCTCAACTGCTGCGTCAGTGACGGCTTCTGTGTCGCTTTCTGTAGCACTTAAAACCTCTTGCAATGGCGCTCGTAATGGCTCGGCATAAACGACGTTCGAAAAAGATGTCCAGGCAATGGCTTGTGTTCTTTTGTTTTGAATCTCAACGACACTCATCGCGTGGCCTGGAAGTGCCTTGATTTCAATTCGAAAACCATCTTTTGCTTGATCACCTTGATCAACAAAGTGAACACCTTCACGGTCGCCAACCTTTACCGAATAGCCAACCTTTATCGCTTTAAGTCTCATCTCTTACCCCTGTTAAGTTCGTTCGTGGAAAAATGGATCGAGTACAATCCCGTATCTGTTTTTAAGGTGTAGGGCTAAAGGTGTCCCGTCTGGCTGCTGAAATTCGCGCTCGCCTAACGCTTTAGCTTGAAGAGTTAGAACCTTTTGGCTCTCTGGATAACTTTCGAGCAGCATTCGCTGTAAGCCCATGCGCCAGTAAAAGGATTTAGTAAAAGCAAAATCAATTACTGCAACGTCTTCAATCGGTACGCAAACCACTTGCAGAGCAAAGATTTGGTCTGGCTCGTTTTCATCACAGACCACAAAGCCACCGTGTGAGATTGCACAGCGCCCGAGAGCATCTTTGATTCGCTCATTCATTGCCGATCTAAATAAACGCTTGTCAACGTACTTATAAAACGGCCTTACCGTCTCGCACCAAGCATCGAATATAAAAGCATGATCAGACGGTTGAATCGGTCTTATCTTGATCGGTAATTGCATCGGTCTCTTGTTTCTCTTTCAATGCCGTAACGAATCGCTCGGCCTCTGTTATCAACTGTGCAACGTCTTTCGTGTTGAGATTAACTTCTCTAACGTCGTTGTCACGCCATCCGAAGCGGACGCGCATTGCAGCAAGCCAGATTTTCTCATTCAATTGCGGGCCATCTTTAAAGCGCCAAAGCCCCTTCATTCCCTCTTGCTCCCACCAAAAGCGGGCTCGCTGAATGCCAATATCTTTAGCGGCTTGAAACTCTGGATAAGTGTCGCACCATTTTTTAAGCGTGCCGTAAGAACAGCCAAGCACACCAGCAAACGACGCAAAGGAATATCCCTGAGCCATGTGCTCAATCATTTGCTTACAGTAGGCCGCATTGTAGCGGACTGGGTAGCGTGACCGATTAGATTCAACGCTCATCTAGTGCCTCTTTGTCTTCGAACTCCATTAGAACACGTTTTACTCTCTTCATTCGGCCTAAATCGTCTTTTACATAAAGTTGAAACTGGCCTGAAATCCAGTCTGGCTGAAGGGCTGCGTCTGCGTCGCGCATTTCTAAAAGCCAAGCGCCCATGATCTTTAAATCAATCTCGTGGAGCACAGTAGCCTCTTCTAAAACCGATTCGCCATTCTCCAATCTTCTGTCCCTCTGCAATTCTCGCAAACGCGGTTTTGCACCCCAACGCTCGCAAACCTTTTTTCACATCGCAAGCATTCCCTTTGTCTTGTCGGTAACCTTAAAGAGCTTAGCTTTACCGGTGACGGCACTGATCTGTGGCTTGGCCTGATGTACGCTTTCTTACCCATCGATTTCTTCCACCTTTACACTGAATGCGCCCTCATCGCGCTTTGCCTTTACAAATAAGTACTGCGGTTGGCCGATATTGGCTTGCTTGTCGTTGACGATAATACCAGCCGAAACTAGGCCATCTATGATCGGTTTAAAGCTACTTACCAGATTATCAAAATCCGGCTCTTTTGAACCATACCGAACGAGCGTAAGCTTTGCGCGCTCTAATGATTTAGCTGGCGCGTGCTCCATTACTAAAAAGCTTGTCTTACCTCTCAAGGCAGAGACCTTGCGGTATTTTACCGACCAATGTCCATGCGAACCGTTGGCAAAGATTGGCGGTAGCTCTGGCACCCAAAGATAAAGCTCGTAAGGATTTCTGGCACTGGTAACAACTGGTTTTCTAAACGTAAACGGTTTTACCTTGGCCACGGTACTATCACTTGATGATCGAATAATTTTACCATCACTCCTTCGCTGATCACTGACACCTCGCACTCATTACCCCACTCGTGTTTTGCTTGCTCGACCAAGTTTTCCCATGATTTCTCGATTAGCATTGGCTCTTTTAAATGCCGAGCCATGTAGAAGATTTCAATCGCCTGGCGAGTACCTTCGAGGCGGCGAGATTTGTCTTTGATGTCCTGCACCTGCTCGTCGTGTATCTCTTGGACTACTGTCTTCTTTGAGCCTGTCTTTGTAAGAGGGTTTAGACTGCGTTTGTCCAATTTCCCTGACTCTGCACGCCGCTGCGTCATATTCTACCTCGACCATAGCACCGTATGGCCCGAAACGATTTTTAAGAGCTTCAATAACATACTTCGATTGCCCTGCGAGGTTTTTCTCTGATTCGTAAAATCTAAGCACGCTTGAAGTCGGAAACTTAGATCGTTGTGATCCTGAAACGTCTCCACTGGCTGACTCCTGAGCGAGCACCAGGATAAAACAATCAAGCCGCCTGGATAGTTCATCTAAACCTTCTAACGCTATTTGGAGTGCTTTCCATTCCGGCGTATCTTTGGAAGTCTTGAGCGCAATCTTTTGATCATAATCGACGATAAGTAAGCCAAGGCCATAGCGTAGCTTGTACTCGTTTGCGGTGGCATAAATGTCCTGGACTGTAAACGGTACGCCGTGGCTAAAGAAAAACGGCCTCGTGTAAACGCGCTCCATAATGTCTTCAAGCTTTTTTTCGTAATGAAAGACGTTGCGGGTAAATTCTTTGTAATTAAGATTACCCTCGGCACAAATCAAACGCTCAGCAAAGTCTTGCTCGCTCATTTCCATATTGAGGTAGACCGTGGGCATAATCTTCGAGGCACTTAAGGCTAGATTTATTGAGCAGGTGGTTTTACCAAAGCCGGTTTTGGCAACGAGCATACCGACACGTCCAGGATTAAAGCCCCCGATCATGTCTGACAGCTCTGGCCAGTCTGGTATTGCGATCCTGGTCTTATTGTCTTGCGCCCTGCGAACGACGTTTGCGATGTAGTCTTTAAACTTTAAACCAAAATGCGCCAAAGGCTCATGCGTCTTGATACCTTTGAAATCTGAAATGATCTTATCGGCGTTTTCTGGATTCATGCGTATTTTTTGAGCAAGGTCTAAACCTCTAAAGGTTCTAATGGCCTTGAAATACATGGCAGACAAAAGGTCTGGATCGTCTGGAATAGCCACGTCTGGAAATCGCTCACCCATTTCAAAGGTCTTCAAAGCTGCATAATCATGCGAGTGCTCACGACGCGCTTTTAGGTAAAGCTCAACGCATTGCCTTTGCGGTGACTGCGGCCAATCAGTGAAATCAATTCGGGCTAATTCACAAGACGCCATGAATCGAGCGTCAGCGATTAAGTTTCGAGCGATACCGCCCATAAGTAAATCAAGTTGCAAGCTAACCCCTGGTCTCGTGGTGTTGAATATTTGCTAACTTGCTTTTTTACATGGTCCTAACGTTTTTGCATGGCGTTACTAAAAAATATCAAGGTTTCTTGACCGGTTTTTAAGCAGGTGTGCGATTTGCGTTTAAAAGGCCCGCCATTGATTTTTAACCTCGACTCATGTCGCAGTCGGTTTTGTTTCACAGAAATCAACCTTGGCCGTTTTAAAGCGTTTTAAGACCATGCCAGTGACTTACTTGCCTTTAATTTCCATCCAAAGCGCTCGATGCAGCTCGGCTCCCGTGATCGGCCTTGCGGTTCTCATGTCGAGCCACGTGCCGAAACTCTCACCATCGCCAAAGACTTCCAGGATCTTCGTTGAAAGCCTATCTGCCTCTTTCTCAAACCTCGCGTAACCGTAGTCTTTCGATAACTCAAAAAGTAGCGAGATGAGTTTCCCCTTACCTTCGCTACTTTCCCTTTTTGCCCTGCTCTCGAATTGCTCGTAACTCTGTAAGGCTAGTTCTTTACCTTTGGTTGAAATTGAAGTTTTAGGCGGGGGGAGCGCAGCGACCACTTCCCCTCTCTCTACCTCTTCCTCTTTTTCTTTATCTTTAGGGGGTATTTTTTGGGAAAAAGTTTTGCTAAGTATTTGATTTAACTCATGGTCAGTTGCACTTGGAATGTCTTTGAACTGCACTTGGACTGCATTTGGACTGTCTTTGGACTGCATTTGGACTACATTTGGTCGTTCATTGCTCATGTGTTGACTGATCTTGAAATCGGTCTTTCGGCGATACTCTAGACGTGATTCTTGCCTCAGACGCGGCATGTAAAACGAGTCATTTGACACCACCACTAGGCCCTCTCGCTCGCACTCTTTTAGGGCTCTTGAAGCGAGTGAGGCAGTCTGTCTAGAACGTGGAAAGATGGAGAAGGCGAGCACTGAAAGTGGCTCATGAACGTAACCATCAAAGTCAGCAAACGCCCCTGCGAATGAGTAGAAAAGCTTGGCTGAAGTTGATAGCCGTTGGAACTTTGGATCTAGCAGAAGTCTAGTCGAAATAACTCTCGGATAACCGTGCATTCTGGTCTCTTTCTCTTGACGTTTGCGGCATCTTAAGAGAGACCTTTAGCTGTGAAGTTAAGGTCTTTCTTGATGCTCGCACCTCAAGACTTAGACCTTAAATTCTTAAAAGGCAACGGCCTCGGGGTAGCACCACCTCGGGGCTTTTGTCTTTATTGAGCCGCATATTTATGCAAGGCTTCGCGGTAAAGATCGATTTCCCACTCCGAATTAGGTTCGAAGTCGGCAGGATCTTGGCGGTATTTAAGAATGGCGGTTAAGCACTCACCATGCGGCCTTGGAATTACAGCCTTATATCCCATGCGGTTAAGAAAAACGGTCGTGCAAATCATTGTCGGGTAGTCCTGAACCTGCCCTTGAATCGATTCGAAGCCAAAATCTTGAGGCCGATCAGACCAACGGAATGGCATCGTTAGAAGCCAGCCCTGTAAATGATTAAGCTTATCAACTAGCCACCATTGCTTAAAAAGCAGGGCATAAACCATCGGCTGCGCAAGCTTCCAGGTGCCACGAATAAACCCACAGCTAACGAATAAATCTGGCCTCACCCAAATCGGATGGTCGATATATTGAGCCATAATCAGCGGCACAAGCTGGTCGTTGGTAAACGATTTGCGATCCCAGCCCTTTTTAGCTTTAAGCCTTGGATGTCTTAAAAAACCCTTCCAATCATCTGTAAATCGAATGACAGGCTCAACGCTGGTCGCTCGCTTACCAAGGATTAAGGCGCGGCAGGTATCGGCACAAGCATCGCCCAAATTAGACCACCAGTCACCCTCTGGACGTGGTGCCTCTCGAACTAATACGCCAAGATCATCGAACTTCATTCATCCCCCTAAATCAAGTGACCACGCGAGCGGCTCTACTTTTGGTTCCTTAGATTATGGCCCCCGTTGCGGCCACCACTCGCGCAGTCACTTCATTCATCCCCCTTGAGCGCGTCGCGTGCAATTTGTTTCATAGAAAAGGCAACAACTGCATCTAAGGTGGCACCATAGTCAGCGATGTCCCTCAGCGCCGCTTCCAATTTCTCTATCCTGCGCCTCTGCACACAGCCTTTATATCTGCACTTGTCGTGGCAAGTGTGAACTGGGCTTAGCTCATCAATCCGCTTCTGCATCTCGGCTACAACCGACGAATGAACATAAGCCTCGCCGTTCTCCATTTCTCGAAATGCGTAGTACGTGTAGAAGTTGTCATCGTCGAACTTCTTCGACAATGCGGGTTCATCAACT
>Ga0315903_10001025_pt1 | contig 42071 bp, 36 predicted proteins | sample LakEriMetagenome_7_FD_203524 | JGI IMG/M metagenome (GOLD analysis project Ga0315903, IMG submission 203524) | Freshwater fungal communities from buoy surface, Lake Erie, Ohio, United States - Buoy 2 MA119 | ecosystem: Environmental > Aquatic > Freshwater > Lake | place: USA: Lake Erie, Ohio... | reverse complement strand
ATGCGGTTCCTGCTGCTGATCGTCGGGCCGTTCGTCTGGCAAGCCTCGGGCTCCGGTACGAGATTCGATTGGAACACCAGCCCCGCGCTGATGGGAGGTCTCGCCGCGGCGCTGCCGACGGAACAGGGCGATCCGCTCCGCCGGCAGTGGCTGTGGTTGATCGCCGGCGGTCCGCTCGCGAGCCTCCTGCTCGCGGTCCTGGCCGCCGCGCTGATACCGGTGTCAGACCCGCGCTTCGCGGCCTACCTGCTGTTCGTCGCGGCCACGTCGTTCGGGATCTTCGTGGTCACCCTGATCCCGGTCCGTGCCGGCGGATTCATGAGCGATGGCATGCAGCTCATCGATGTGTGGCGGGGCGGCCGCGGGGCGATGGAGCGCGGCGCGCTGATGCAGATCTTCGCGCAGAGCCTGAGCGGCGTCCGTCCACGGGACTGGGATCCGTCCGCGATGGAGGAACTGTCGAGGATCGGATCCGGTGACCCGCTGCGGCGCACCGGCGGCGAACTGTATCTGCTCGCCCGGGCGATGGACCGGCGGGATGATGCCGACATCGCGCGCTATCGGGCGCTGCTCGAGGAGAGCATCGACGATTACCCGTCAGGGTTCAGGCAATCGATCCACGTCGAACTCGCCGTCTGCGCATGGTTGGCGGGCGACACGGACGCTGCGCGCCGGCATGTGGCGGCGAGCAAGGGCGGCATCGTCGAGAAATCCCGCAGGCTGCTCGCACAGGCAGCCCTCGCAAAGCTCGAGGGACGGGATGCGGACTGCGAGCGGGACCGCCTGCTCGCGACAAAGGCGCTGGCCGACGCTTCCGACCCGGGACAGGCGAGGCTCACCGAAGACCAGCTCGCGATGCTGCGGAGCGCTTAGCGGATCAGCGGCGGGCGGACATGGCGGGACTTGGCGATGTTCCGCCAACGTGGCGGCTCGCTTATGCTTGCGGCCGGCGCTGTCCGCGCCCGGACACTCCCCTCGAACCCAACCACGGTGGTCCATCCATGAGCTCCATCCTCCGCATCGAGTCCGGCGCCCGCATGTCGCAGGCCGTCGTCGCCAACGGCTTCATCTTCCTCGCGGGTCAGGTCGCAGATGACCCTTCGAAGGATGTGGAGGACCAGACCCGACAGGTGCTCGCCGAGATCGACCGGCTGCTCGCCGCTGCCGGCGCGGACAAGCGGCGGATCCTCACCGCCAACGTGTACCTCGCCGACATCGGCGATTTCGCGGCCATGAACCGTGCCTGGGATGCCTGGGTCGCGCCGGACGCCAAGCCCGCGCGCGCCACCATCGAAGCGGCGCTCGCCGCACCCGCGTACCGCGTCGAGATCCAGGTGACGGCGCTCGCCTGACGGCTTGGCGGACGGAGCGGGCGGGATCCGTGCCGACCACGTGGATATCAGCGATCTTCGACCGTACCGCGCAGGCGCTGCCATCTCGCCCGGACCTGCACCACGCTCGCTTCCTTGACGGGTCCATAGCCGCGGATCTGCTGGGGCGATTCCGCCAGTTGGACTGCGAAGTCATACCTGTCGGGCGTCAGTGAAGAGCAGACGTCCCTGATCATCGCTTCGTACTCCGCGATGAGATCGCGCTCCATCCTCCTCTCGGCGGTGTACCCGAACGGATCGAACGCGGTGCCCCGAAGGGATCTCATGCGGGCAAGGACACGGAAGACCGGTTCGATCCAGGCACCGAACTCCCTTTTGGCGGGTCGCCCGGTCTTGGCATCCCGGCGTGAGAGGATCGGCGGCGCGAGGTTGTAGCGGATCTTCGCGCCGTCCTCGAAGGTGGCGCGCAGCTCGGCCTTGAAAGCGGCATCGGTCATCAACCGCGCGACCTCGTATTCGTCCTTGTACGCCATCAATTTGGCGAAGTTCCTTGCGACGGCCAGGGTCAGCGTCTCGCTCCGCTGCGGTAAATCGGCGTCCTTCGCCGACACATGCTGGACGAGCGCGCGGTATCTCTCGGCGTATCGGGCGTCCTGGTACGCGGTGAGGTGCGCGACCCGATGGGCGACCACCTCACGGACCGTCGTCAACGGCGTGAACCGGGCCGGCTCCGTCCCGGACGGCAGCAACGCGGTGACCTCGGTCGGACGCTCCGCGTGCAGCCGCCCGAGCGCGAACGCGGTCTTATTGAACTGCACCGCGACGGCATTGATCTCGATCGCAGCCGTCAGCGCTTCCACGGACACCGGCAGCGACCCGCGCTGCGCGGCGAACCCGAGGAGGAACATGTTGGCGGCGATGCTGTCCCCGAGCAGCGCGAGCCCAAGTCCGGTCGCGTCCACGGCGTCGATCCCACCCGCCCCTGCCGCCGCCAGCTTGTCGAGCATCGACCGCTCATCGAGGCGCAGGTCGGGATTCCGCTGGAAGGCCGCGGTCGGCGTGACACGGGAGTTGACCACGACCTTCGTGCGTTCCGGGGACAGGGTGACGGCCGCCTCACGCGAAAGCGCAGCCACCGCGTCGAACGCCAACGCCAGGTCCGCCTCACCCAAGCCGATCTTCTGCGACCCGAGTCTCTCCGGGTGTTTCGCGATCCTGACGTGGCTGAACACAGCCCCGTTCTTCTGGCTCAGCCCCGTCATGTCGAAGACGGAACAGTGGTGCCCGTCGATGTGCGCAGCCATCCCGAGCAGCGCCCCCACGGTCACGACGCCGGTGCCACCGATCCCCGAGACCATGATGCTGTAGCTTTGGTCCGACAGCGCCGTGCCCGGTCGGGGCAGACCCTCGAACATGCTCGAGGACAGCGCGACGCCGCTCCTCTTCCGCGGCTCCGCGTCGAGCACGGTCACGAAGCTCGGACAGAAGCCCTTCACGCAGCTGTAGTCCTTGTTGCAGCTCGACTGGTCGATCTGCCGCTTGCGCCCGAATTCCGTCTCCTTCGGCCATAGGCTCACGCAGTTGGACTGCACGGAACAGTCTCCGCATCCCTCACACACCGCCTCGTTGATGAAGAGGCGTTTCCGCGGATCCTCCATCTTCTTCCGCTTGCGCCGGCGCCGCTTCTCCGCCGCACAGGTCTGCTCATAGATGATCACCGAGACGCCTTTGATCTCGCGGAACTCGCGCTGGACCGCGTCGTATTCATCCCGGTGGTGGACCCGCACACCCTCGGCGATACCGCTGCCCGCGCCGTACAGGTGAGGGCTGTCGGTCACCACGGCGCAGCGGGTCGCGCCCTCCGCGAGGACCTGCTTCGTGATGGAGCCCACGGAGATCGGCCCGTCGACGGGCTGCCCACCGGTCATGGCGACGGCGTCGTTGAACAGCACGCGGAAAGTGATGTTGACCTTGGCGGCCACCGCACCGCGGATGGCGAGCAGACCCGAGTGGTAGTAGGTGCCATCCCCCATGTTCTGGAAGATGTGGGGCATGTCCGAGAACTTGGCGAGGCTGTACCAGTGCGCCCCTTCGCCGCCCATCTGGGTGTTGGGCAGCATCGGTGCCCCGCTGTAGATCGCCATCGTATGACAGCCGATGCCGGCGGCGGCGATGCTGCCTTCCGGCGTGCGGGTGCCCGTGCTGTGCGGGCATCCGGAACAGAAATACGGCGCGCGCACGGCATCCGCCACGGGCACCGCCGCCTGTGCGATCCGTGCCGCGAGCACCGCGGCCCGCTCCGCGATCCCGGGCCGGTCGGCCCCGACGCGGCGCAGCCTCTCCGCGATCACGCAGGCCAGCTGGATCGGCTCCAGCTGCGAGTCGGACGGGATCATCGCCTCGCCGTTCTCATCGGTCTTGCCGACGATCCTGGGCGCCCCCACCCGGCCGTACAGCAGGGTCTTCGCCTGGTGCTCGGCGAGGGCGTCCTTCTCCTCGATGAACAGCAGTTCCGCATGCCGGTCCGCGAAGTCGCCCAGCTGCGCGCGGTCCAAGGGATACACGCAACCGAGCTTGTAGAGAGAGATGCCGCAGGCGCCCGCCGAGGCCTCATCCAGCCCCAGCAGCGACAGCGCCTGGAGCACGTCCTGGAACGCCTTGCCGGCGGTGACGATGCCCAACCGGCTGTCCGCGCCGGCGAGCACGACACGGTTCAGCCTGTTCGCCTGGATGAACCTCTCCAGCAGCTTCCACCGGTAGCGCTTCAGGACGAGTTCCGACCGTTGCCGATCGATGAACGTCGGGTGGTTGTGGATCCCCTCCGGCGGCAGCTCGCCCGGCTCCGGCAGGACCGGTTCCGACCCCTCGACGTCCACCCGTACGACCGACGTCTGCTCACAGACTTCGTTGGAGAGCTTGAAGCCGACGAACAGGCCCGAGTATCTCGACATGGCGATCCCGAGCAGGCCCAGATCGAGCACGTCCTGGACGTTCGACGGCACCAGCACGGGCATGTGCGCGTCGATGAAAGCGAACTCGCTCTGGTGTGAGACCGTCGACGATTTTCCGGCGTGATCATCACCCGCGATGATAAGCACCCCTCCGTGCGCGCTCGCGCCGGCGGCGTTGCCGTGCTTCAACGCATCACCCGACCGGTCGAGGCCCGGACCCTTCCCGTACCACAGGGCGAAGACGCCGTCCTTGTTGGCCCGAGGCGTGCTCCGGAGCATCTGCGTGCCCCACACCGCGGTGGCGGCGAGTTCCTCGTTCACCCCGGGCTCGAAGACGACATCGTTCCTCTCCAGGTGCGCGCGGGCCCTCCAGAACTCGATGTCGACGGCCCCGAGCGGGGATCCCCGGTAGCCCGAGACATAACCGGCCGTGTCCAGCCCGGCAGCGCGGTCCCGTTCGCGTTGCGACAGCGTCAGGCGGACGATCGCCTGCACGCCGGTCATGAGCGCTTCGCCTGTCCGGAGGCTGTACTTGTCGTCTAGCGTGACCTGTCGCATGTCTTCGAGACCCCATCGCATGCCATCACGGCATGCGCTTCCCAGCTGTCCGTCAGCGCCAGGGGCGGACCGGCAGCGTCACCTGGCTTCCGCCCTCACCGATCCGTATGTCGAACCGCTCGGGGCCACCGTTCGAGTAGATCGTGAACCAGTCCTTGTCGGCACCGGCGATGGCCAGCCGCAATCGATGGCCGGGGCGGATCAATGCGGCGACAGGCATCAGCGGGAACTCGATCGTCATCACCTCACCCGGGTGCACCAGCTCGGCATCGGCGCGCCTGAAGCTGTGGGGAGCGGGACCTTGGTCGTAAGGCAACGACGACGGGTCTGCCGGGCGACGGTGGATCGCCCGGAACATGCCCTCGGTCAGGTAAGTGACCCGTCCGTCCGGGGCGACGTCCTCCAGATACACGAACACCGCTGGATCATCGCTGCGGGTCGACAGCACCAGCTTGACGACCGGCGTCCCGACGAGCTCGGTCGCTCCTTCCACCGGTGCCGAATCGAAGGTCAGCAGACGGCGATCGATCTCCCGCCGATCCGCATACGCCGGCGGCGTACCGATCTGCGTCGACCAGCGTGTCTTCGCGCCCGTACCCACGGTGAGGTCGACGTCGTAGACCTCGCGGCCGGCTGCGCCCGCGCGCTCCGCGAGTGCGCGTTCGCCGGCCAGGTGCAGCGTCCATGGGCGCGCGTCCGCCACCGGCCAAGTGGATGTCGACCTGAATTCGCCCGCGCCGAGCACGTAGTAGTTGATGCGCCGGACCGCTTTCGCACCGACCAAGCGCTCGCGTACGAACCGGGTCTGGAGATCCAACTGGTCGATGAAGGCAGGTTTCGGCTCGGTCACCTCCGGCAGGAACGGATCGGCATTGCGGACGTTGCTGTGGTCATTGCCGGTGATCCAGACCTCCATCGGCACGTCCTTCAGGGTGCGGAACCGCGCCAGGACGGACTCGGCCGTCCCGCCATCCATCCAGGAACCCCAGTACTGCACCGGCACCTTCGCTCGACGCAGGCCGTCCAGTTGCGCCGCCGGAGAGATCTCGAACAGCCCATAGCCGTTGTGGCCCTTGTCGTCCCGGAAGGTGATGTTGAGCAGGTCTTCGCTCAGCCATCTTTGCTTGCCCACGAGCGCCGCGCGAAGTCGTGAGAGATCCCGGTCGTCGTCGACCGGCTGCAGGATCGGGTAGAGCGCCGCGCAATCGGACGCCCGCACCACGCAATCGCGCGGCGGCGCATCCACATCGAAACCGCCCCGGCCCAGGTCCATCCCGCGCGTGATCTTTCCCCACGCGGCGAGAAATCCGCGGTTGATGACGCCACCGGGGGCCATCAGGTGCGCGTAGATGTCGAACTCCGTCTCGTGGATGACACCGCCGACGAGGTCAGCGGCCGGACGCGAGGTCGCCAGATCGGCCGTGTCGGCCGCGTAGGACTGCCCGGCGACGAAGACCTGGCCGGAGCTCCAGGGTTGCGACTTCACATGTCGCACGATCTCGTCGACGTCGGCGACCTGCTCCGGCGACAACTCCGTGAGCCGCCGGCCGAACGAGGCGGTCGACCCGCGCGTGTCCACGGCGACGACGACGAACCCGTCATCCAGCCATCGCTGCGTCCTTGGCCAGGTACCCAGACCGGCCCGTCCGTAGCGCGTCTGCATCAGCACGGCGGGCGTCTTCGCGCCGGGCTGCCTTCGGGTCGGGAAGTAGAGGTTCACCGCCAAGGAGACCCCGTCGCGCATCGCGACGTAGTACGCCTTGTCGCTGTGGCGCGGTGCGGTCTGCTCACCGGCGGCAGCGACGTGCGCGGCCAGGACGGCGCAGACAGCCAGCACCGATACGATGGACCGGCGGAAAGTGTCGATCATCATGGTCGTCCCCCATCCTCATCATCCGGGATCTGTGCACGCTGACGGAGCGCGACCTTGTCCACCTTGCCGATCGGCAGGAGCGGCAGCGCATCGACGACGTAGAGCCGCTTCGGCAGCTTGTAGTTGGCCAGTCGCTGCCGGCAATGGGCGAGCAAGGTCTCGGCCTGGACGGGCGCCCGGGCGAGCACATACGCGACCCCGACCTCCCCCCAAAGCGGATCCGGCACACCGACGACGGCGGCCGTATCGACGGCGGCATGCTCCTCGATCACCGCTTCGATCTCGCGCGGATAGACGTTGTAGCCGCCTGACTTGAACATCTCCTTCAGGCGGCCGATCAACCGCAGACGCCCGTCCGGACGGCGGATGGCGATGTCACCGGTGCGCAGCCAACCCTCGGGCAGCAGCGTCGCCGCGGTCTCCTCGGGGCGGCGCCAGTAGCCCAGCATGTTGTAGGCGGAGCGGGCCTGCACCTCGCCCGGCTCCCCCGGCGCGGCGACGGTGCCGGCTTCCGTGACGAGACGGATCTCGACGTCGTCGAACGGCGCGCCCACCGAGTTGGCCAGGACCTCGAGGTCGATCGTCGGCGCCTCGGCGGTCATCGCGCTGGTGGTCTCCGTCATGCCGTAGTTCGTCGCGAGGCGAGGACAGATCGCCGACAACCTCTCGATCATCGGCTGCGGCATCGCCGCGCCCTCCCACACGATCAGTTGCACGGCCGAAAGATCGCACGTGACGAAGTCGGGGTGCGCGAGCTGCATCTGGAAGACCGACGGCACGGAGGCCCACCAGCTGATGCGCTCGCTCTGCATCAGGCGCAGCGACCCGCCCACATCGAACTGTTCCATGAACACGAGGCAGCCACCGGCCGCCAGCGTCGGGCACGACAGATCGACGACGCAGCCGACGTGGTTCACCGGCAGGAAGTTCAGCACGCGTTGCTGCGGCACGGGCCAGAGCCGGTTCTGGGCCAGGCAGAGGCGGACGATCCCCTCGTGGTGCAGCACGGCACCCTTCGGACGACCGGTCGAGCCGGACGTGTAGACGATGAGGCAAGGATCGCGGCCACCGCATCCCGCCTGGGCCGCCGCGAGGGCTGCCGCGTCCACCTTGTCCGCGCCCTGCAGGAAGTCCCGCAGCGATCCGATGTCCGCGACCGGGATGTCGGCACGGAACCCGTCCAGCGCGACGACACGCCGGAGGCTCGGCACCGCCCGACGGATCTCCTCGATGTCCTCCCCGTAGTCGCGGTCTCCGACGCGGGTCCGCGTGAACATCACGACCGGCTCGCAGTCCGCCACGACGTATCTGAGCTCCTCCAGGCGATACTTTGGGTTCAGCCCGACCCAGATCGCGCCGATCGAGGAGGTGGCGAGGAACAGCATGAAATAATCCGGGTGCGGCGTCGCCAGGGTCACCACGCGGTCACCCTTCGCGACCCCGGCCGCAAGCAGCGCTTTGGCAAGAGCCGTGACCCGGGTCTCCAGCTCGCCGTAGTCGATCCGCAGATCGTCGATGACGAGCGCTTCGGACCGCGGCGTCCGGGCGGCGTACCAGGTCACGAAGTCGCTGACCCGCTCGATGCCCAGGGGCTCGATCTCGGCCCGGATCATGCCGTTCTCTCCGCGGCGGAGCGTGCCGGATCGGCGAGCACGCGGAGAGCCACGATCAGCATCGCCGGCAGCAGGAAGACGGCGGGACCGACGATCAACAGCGCATGCATCTTCCGCAGCACCGCCTCCTCCTGCACGGGCGTGCCCGAGACATATCCTGACCAAGCGAGACCGAGACCGACGGCGGCGGGACCGAGCGCGAGCGCCATCTTTTCGCCGGCGGTCCACATCCCGGTGTAGAGGCCTTCGTCGCGCGCACCCGCCGCAGACTCGGCGTGCGTCAGGTGCGCCAACAGCGCGAACGGCAGCAGCTGCAGCCCAGCGAAGGGCAAGCCGAGCAGGAAGAATACAGGCAAGGTCGCGGTCAGCCCGAGGCCGTCGGGCAGCAACCAGAAGGTCGCGGATATCCCGAGGTAGAGACACACCGCGCCGAGCAGCGCGCGCCATCCGTCCCAGCGCTTGAGCGCCCAGTCCCAGAGCGGGAGCGCGCAGATCGTGCCGGTGAGTAACACCAGAAGGGTCGTGCCCGCATCGCTTTCGGGACGGCGCATCAGATAGGTCACGAAATAGGGGACCATGCTCATGAACACGGCGACCCCGCTGGTGGCCAGCAGGTAGGCGATCCAGAGCCGCGCATACTCGCCGTTCGCCATCACGCGCCGCACACGGCTCACCAGCGGCGTGGTGTCGTGCACGGCGCTACGTGCATCGATGAGACGGCGTACGCTCAGGTACGCGGCGCACATGGCGAGGCCGCAGGTGGCGGCGACGATCAGCGACATGACGCTGTACCCCTGACGGCCGCCGCCGGCGAGTTCGACGAGATGGGGAGCGATGCCCGCGCCGATCAGCACGCCGGTCATCGAGCACGCCATGCGCCAGAGCAACAGCCGTTCCCGCTCGACGGCCGTGCCGATCTCGGCGGGCACCGCCGTATACGGCACGGCGAACACCGAGTACATCGTCGCCATCGCGAAGTACATGGCCATCACATAGACCACCGTGACCGCCGGGCCGAGCGCAGGCACGTTGAACAGCAGCGGGAACGAGAGCGCGATGCCGACGGCACCGGCGGCGATGAACGGCGCACGCCTGCCATGGCGGCTCCGCGTGCGGTCGGACCACGCGCCGACGATCGGGTCCCAGAGCAGCGCCCATGCCTTCGGCAGGAAGACGATCAACGCCGCGGCGGCCGGGTGGATCCTCAGGATCTCCGTGCAGAAATAGAGCAGCAGCACGGTCGGCACCGTCGAGTAGACGCCGCTGCCCAGCGAACCCAGCGCATATCCCGCCACGGTCGCCCGGGACAGCCGCTGATCCGCGTCGCTCATGTGAGGTCGCTCACAGGGCGTTCGGCGGGACCCAACAGCTGAGCCACTCGGCGATCAGGACGGGTCGGTCGGCCTGATCGCACTCCATCTCGACGTTGAACTTGATGATCGACCGGCCCTTCGCATCCGGCCGCACATCCATCACGCTGAAATGCGCCCGGACGCGGGACCCGACCGGGACCGGCGCGACCAACCGCAAGCGGTCGAACCCGTAGTTCAGGTAGACGCCGTTCTCCGAGTCGTGGCGGGACGAATCCGCCTTCAGCAGCTGCTGCAGCAGCACGTGCGTCAGCAGCGAGATCGTCAGGAACCCGAACGCCACGGTCTTGCCGAACGGGCTGTGGCGCCGCGCCCAATCCGGGTCGACGTGCATGGGGTCGTCATCCAGGGTCGCCTCACCGAACTTGTCGACCATCTCCTGGGTGATCTGAATCCAGTCGGAGGTGCCGAGGTCCACGCCGGGCTGGAACCGCTGGAAAATCTCCGCCATCGAGGGACGACTCATGCAACGACCTCCGTTTTGAAGTGAAAATGATGTCAGTGTCAGTTAAATTTCGCAAGGCGATGGCATAGACCGCCCGTCCGAGGGCTAATCGCTACCGGATTCCGATGTGGGGATGTCGGTCAGCGCGAGCAACTTCCGCGAGGCGTCGTGGCGCAGACGGGGCGGATCGGCGCCGAACAGCGCCCGGTACCAGAGCAGCGAGACGAACTCCGCGAGCGCTTCGTCGTCGGGCACCACGGCGCCGACGACCGCCACGATGCGCTCATCGCGCGAGACCATCAGCCTGCTGCAGAGGTCGTCGACCATGCCGGACACGGCATACACCGCGAGCAGCAGCGCATTGCGGTCGACGGTGACCGAGGGATGCCTCCGCATCAGCCTTTCGGTCACCAGCGAGGCCCAGTGGTAGTTGCTCTCGGACACGAGTTGCTTGAAACCCGGCACCTGGTCCGCGAGCTGCAAGAGGCACCGCGCCAACCCGGCGTTCGAACGGATGCCTTTGATCCATGCAAGATTCTTCGCCACCAGGGAATCGAACAGCGCCCGCCTCGGCCGGGGCGCGGCGGGCACCTCTTCCACGCGGAAGGTATGCCGGAGGAATTCCGACAGCACCTCGACGGTGATCGCTTCCTTGTTCGGGTAGTAGAGGTAGAAGACGGCCGGCGACACCTTGGCCTTCTTGCAGATGTCCGCGACCCGCAGCTGCAGGTAACCCCGCTGCTCCAGCGTCTGGACGGCCGCGAGCCGCAGACGATCGCGGGTGCGCTCGCCCTTGCGCCGCCCGAAGTTGTGGACCTGCACGGCGGCGAGCAGATCGGCGAAATGTCCGGGCGCAGCCTCCCCTCGCGGCCCCGGACTCTGGGCCGGGACCGTCGGCGGCTGGCGCTTGGATCGCGTCGCTGAGGCTCGCATCGGCGACCGACGATAGGGTATCGGCAGACGGCCTGCAACTGGCCGCACCCGGTCCGTTGACAGGAACTAAAACAGATATCAGTATCAGTTTTAGTTCCGTCCGCACGATCGCGAGGTAGCAGATGTCCAGATCCATCGTCACGGTTCTCTCGGCTGCGTTGGTCGGCACGGCGTCGGTCGTACCGGGACCCGCATCCGCTGCGGAGACCCCCACCGCGGAGACCCAGGGCCTCGAGGAGGTCGTCGTCACCGCTACGAAGCGGAACGAATCGATCCAGGATGTGCCGATCTCCATCACCGCTGTGAACTCGGCGCAGATGCAGCGTCTCGGCATGACGAGCCTCACCGACGTCTCGCTGCGCGTGCCGGGGCTCAACTACACCGCCATGGGCGACCTCAAGTTCTCGCCGACCTCGCTGCGCGGCGTGTACGGTGGCGCCGGGTCCGCCGGCGCCGATCCCGCCGTCGGCACCTACGTGGACGAAGTCTTCACCAGCCAGGGCGCCGGGAACACCTTCGACCTGTTCGACATCGAGCGCGTCGAGGTGTTGCGCGGGCCGCAAGGCACGCTGTTCGGCCGCAACACCATCGGCGGCGTCATCAACGTGGTCACGCGGCGGCCCACGGAGAGCTTCACGGCCGACGCGGAGCTCACCTACGGCAACTACGATTACGTCCGGGTCGGTGCGCTCGTGTCCGGCCCCCTCGGTTCGGACAGGCTGCTCGGCAAGATCTCGGCGACCTACAACGATCGCGCCGGCAGGGCCGAGAACCTGACGCTCAACCGCGATACCAACGACCAGCACAACTGGTCGACGCGAGGGCAGCTCCTGTACCGCCTCGACGAGGACTCCGAGCTGCTGCTGACCGGCGACTACACCGACGTCGACCAGAGCACCATCAGCTACGACACGCTCCGCTACAACAACGCCGCCACGCTCCCGAACGTCATCGACCTGTTCCGATACCCGCGGAACACGAGCGCGTTCGACCGCAAGGTCTACGGCGACCAGCCCAACGTCGAGACCCTCGAGATGTGGGGCGCCGCATTGAACTTCACCACGAAGGTCGGCGGTGCCGACATGACGGCGATCGCGTCGTACCGGACCCATGACTACTACAATCGGGCGGACACCGAGCGCTCTCCCGTGGCGTTCCTGTACGACGGCGATCCCGAGAACGTCGATCGCTACTCCGGTGAGGTCCGGTTCGACTGGACGACGGGAGCGCTCAAGTGGCTCGCCGGTGTCTATCTCTACGACCAGAAGTCGACCAACCTGAGCTTCATCGAGGTCGGCCGCGATCTCGCGTCGCTGCTCGGAGCGCCCGGCCTGGTCGGCTCCAAGGCGGGCTCGGACGCCACGATGACCTCGCGCAGCTATGCCGGCTTCGCGCACCTCACGTGGACCGTGAACGATGCCTTGCTGCTGATGGCGGGCGGGCGCTACACCCACGAGAAGAAGACGATCGATTACTCGCAGTCGGACCCCCTCGGCCTGCTGGGAGGAGATGTCGCCCTGAAGGCCGATGAATCCTGGTCCCAGTTCACCCCCACCCTCACCGCCCAGTTCCGCTGGAACGAGCGCGTGATGACATATGCGACGGCGAGCCAGGGGTTCAAGAGCGGCGGCTACAATGACGCGCTGGGCGATGCGAGCAACATCGCATTCGATCCCGAGAAGCTCTGGAACTACGAGGTCGGGGTCAAGGCCGAACTCGCGGACCGTCGCTTCATCCTCAACGCAGCGGCCTATTACATGGACTGGAAAGACATCCAGATCCGCGTCGACAACCCGACCACCCCGACCTACGATCCGATCACCCTCAACGCGGGCGCCGCCAGCTCGACCGGCTTCGAGGCGGATATCGAGGCGCTCCCGCTCGACAACCTCCGCATCGGGCTCGGGGTGTCCGTCGTCGACGCCGGTTATGAAGAGGGCGTCCTTCCGTCCGGCAAACCGCTGCGCACGATCCCTTACGCCCCGAAGTACACGGGCAACTTCAACGTCGAGTACCGGATCCCGTTCGCAGGGGGCGATCTGGTGATGCTCGGAGAGGGGGTCATGAGGGGTGAGGCGTACCTGACCCAGGACAACCAACCGGACGGCAAGCAGCAGGCCCACGAGCTGTACAACGCGCGGCTCGGCTATGAAGCGAGCAACGGCCGATGGTCCGTCTTCCTCTGGGGCAAGAACCTGACCGACAAGAAGGTCGTGCAAAGGCTCTTCGATCTCTACGACATCGACGTGGTCGGTCAGAAGTTCGTCGAGCTGAACGATCCGCGCACCTACGGTCTCACGTTCAGATCCCGCTTCTGAGCCACCGGTTCCGAGGAGATCCCATGTCTTCCCCGCTCCCCGACGTCCTCCGCACCCCTGACGAGCGCTTCACGGCGCTGCCGGACTACCCGTGGTCCCCGCATCACGTGGACGCGCTGCCGGGCTTCGAAGGCCTGCGCATGCACTACCTCGACGAGGGCGACCCGCAGGCGGAGGTCACCTTCCTGTGCCTGCACGGCCAGCCGACATGGAGCTATCTCTACCGGCGCATGCTGCCGACGTTCCTGGCGACGGGCGCGCGGGTGGTGGCGCCGGACCTGTTCGGCTTCGGTCGCTCCGACAAGCCGACCGACGAGGGCTGGTATACCTTCTCCCGACATCGCGCCGCGCTGCTGGCGTTCGTCCGCCACCTCGACCTGCGCGGGGTGACGCTCGTCGTGCAGGACTGGGGCGGGCTGCTCGGACTGACGCTGCCGATGGCCGATCCCGCGCGCTACCAGCGGCTGATCGTCATGAACACGATGCTGGCCACCGGTCTCAAGCCTTTGGGCGAGGGTTTTTACGGGTGGCGTGCGTACGTCAACGCCCACCCGGACTTCCCCGTGGGACGCCTGCTCAAGCGTTACTGCCCGAACCTCACCGACGCCGAGACCGCCGCCTACGATGCACCGTTCCCTGACGTCCGCTACAAGTCCGGCGCGCGCCGCTTCCCCAACCTCGTGTGCGACAACCCGGACGCGGATGGCGCCGCCATCTCGCGCGAGGCGCTGCAGTGGTGGCGGCACGAGTGGCAGGGGCAGAGCTTCATGGCCATCGGCATGCAGGACATCGTCATCCCGCCCGTCGCCATGCAATGGCTGCAACGGCAGATCCGCGGCTGCCCGCCGGCCATGGAGATCGCCGACGCCGGTCACTTCGTGCAGGAGCACGGGGACGCCGTCGCAAGAGCGGCGCTCGCGCATTTCGCCGGTGCCCCGCCGGGGTAGCCGGACCGGCCACGGCCTGTCTTGACGCCGATCGACCAGGTCGCGAGCATCATCCATCCCTCGATGGACGCGGCAGACGGCGGCTGCCTCGGCGGACGTTGAGTGCGCCCGGCGCTGTTGCGTCCTCTGAATCGACCTGCGTGGAGATCGCCATGGATACGACCGACGCCCGCGTACGCGAAGTCCTCGACGGCACCCTCGTCTGGGACAACCACTCCTGCATGCCGCTGCGCCCGGAGGATGAGCGCTTCCTGCCGCAGCTCGATCGATACCGGCGGGCCGGGACACGGGTGGTCGGCCTCAATATCGGTTTCGACGCGGTTCCGTGGGCCCAGTCGTTCCGGATGCTGGCCGCCTTCCGCAGCTGGATCCGCCGGCATCCCCGTCGATACCGCCTGGTCGCGACGGTCGCCGATCTGACCCGGGCGGACCGCCGTCTCGGCGTGTTCTTCGACATCGAGGGCGGCAGCGCGCTCGACGGGCAGCTGACCCTCGTGGAGCTCTACCGGGACCTCGGCGTGCGCTGGATGTCGATCGCCTACAACCGCAACAACCTGCTCGGCGGCGGCTGTCAGGACACGGATCGGGGTCTGACGAAGTTCGGGCGCGCGGTGGTCACGGAGATGGAGCGGGTCGGCATGACCCCCTGCTGCAGCCATACCGGCCATCGCACGACGATGGACGTGATGCGGCACGCCACCAAGCCGGTGATCTTCTCCCACTCCAACCCGCTCGCGCTGTGGAAGCACAAGCGGAACATCCGGGACGAGGCGATCCGCGCCTGCGCCGGGACGGGCGGCGTCGTCGGCATCAACGGCATCGGCATGTTCCTCGGCGCCAACGACAACCGTTCTTCGACCGTGGCGCGGCACATCGACCACGTCGTGCAGCAGGTCGGCATCGACCACGTCGGCATCGGGCTCGACTACGTGTTCGACATGCAGGAACTCGACGACTACATAACGGCCCACCCGTCGGTCTTCCCGCCGGAGGAGGGCTACGCGGCAGGCTTGCGGCTGGTGGCTCCCGAGCAGATGCGGGAGATCGCCGGTGAGCTGCTGCGCCTCGGGTATCGCACGGCCGATGTCCGCAAGGTGATGGGCGGGAACCTGCTGCGCATCGCGAAGGCGACCTGGCCGCGAGGGTCGGTCGCCGGCGACTGATGGCGGGCGGCGGCGCGGAGCGCGTCGCGCAGGCTGGGGGGATGTCAGGCGGAATGCTGCCGCAGCGCCAGCATCGCCGCCATCACATGCTTCTCGATCATGCTCACCGAGACGCCGGCATCGCGTGCGATCTCGGCATAGCTGCAGCCGTGCAACCGGTGCAGCAGGAAAGAGCGGCGTACCGCGGGCTTGAGCCCGTCGATGGTCGCCAACACCTCCGCCAGCCGCTCCGCGTGCTCGAGCGCCTCGTCGGGCGTGGCCGCGCCGCAGACCAGTTCCACCTCGTCGATACCCACCGACACCTTCGCAGCACGGGTGTGCAGGCGCCGCGCACGGTCGCGCAGGAGGTTGCGCGCGAGCGTGAAGACGTAGGCGTCCGGGCGGCGCAGGTCGACCGGGCAGCGCGTGCTGCCGAGGCGCATGAAGACCTCCTGCGTCAGGTCCGCCACGTCATCGGCGTTGAGGCGGTAGCTGCGGAAGAAGCGCTGCAGGGGACCTCGGAAGCGCAGGTGCAGTTCGACGAACCGGGCGTCCGGGGTGCCGGTGGCACGCGGTCGGGCTGGTGCCATCGTCAAGGCGGCGAGCTGCATACGCGAGACCCCCCAATCGGTAACGCCCATACACGTATGTACGTACACAAGTGTACGGACCGAGCATCGCGACGTCTGCGCGGGTTGTCAAGGCGGCAGGGTGCCTCGTCGGCGGCTGTGAGCGCGTACCGGACAGGAGCGGCACCGGCCCGATCGGCGCGGGCGGGGCGTCAGCGGCCGGTCAAAGCCTTGATGTAGAGCGGCAGCAGGCGCAGCCGCTGCTCGCGTGACTCGCGGACGTCCATCGCGTAGTAGCCGACCTGATGGAAGTAGAAGATCCGCGCACGCACGAACGCTTCACCGTCCGCATGACCCATGCCGCTGAACGTCTTCGCCAGCAGCGCGATCCGCTGCTCGTCGACCCGCCGCACGGTGCTGGCGACCTTGCGCGAGACGCGCGCCCAATCGCGCACCGCCGAATCGTAGGCGGGGCTGAAGCCGGCCTCGTCGACGAACATGCGGGCGAGCCGCTCCATCTGCGCCATCCCCTGCAGCCCAGGGTCTTCCAGTATCGCCTTGAAGGCCGCGCTGTTCGTGCGCTCCCAATCGGCCAACAGCTCGTCCAGCAGTCGCTGGCGGCCGTCGAAGAACCAGTAGAAGCCGCCGCGCGTCACACGCAGCTTGCGGGCGAGCTTGCCGATCTCGATGCCGCGGATGCCCTCGCGGATCAGGGTCTCGCGGGCGATGCGCAACCACGCGTCGCGCCCTAACGGAGCGGGCCTGCTCGAAGTGCCGGAGCGGCGGCTGCGCCCTGCTGGACGGGTTGGCGGGGAACGGGTCATGTGCTCCACAAGGGTATCAGAGGACGATGATCGACCGGGCGGGACGACCCGTCCTGCACCTCTGGCCCGGGATTGTTGAGGTCCCGCATGGTCGGCGCGTCGTTCCATCAACCCCATCTGCTGCGGAGTCCCATCATGCTCTCCATCCCCTGCCCTTGGTGCGGTCCGCGCGAGGAGCCTGAATTCACCTACGGTGGCGAGGCGCATGTCGCGAGACCGGCCCATGACGTCGACGACGCAGGTTGGGCCCGGTACCTGTTCCAGCGCGAGAACCCAAAGGGGACGCACCACGAACGCTGGTGCCATACGCAGGGCTGCGGACAATGGTTCAACGCCGCGCGCGACACCGTGACCCACGAGATCCTCGCCATCTACCCCATGGGCGAGGCGCGGCCGGAGGTCGGCGCATGAGCGCACCGCCGGAGGCGGGCGGGCCTGCGGGCGGTCGAGTGGTCCTCTGGCTGTCGGCCACCGAACTCTGGGAGCGTTTCACCTACTACAGCCTGCGCAGCCTGCTGGTTCTGCATCTCGTGGCAGCCCCGGTCGCCGGCGGCTTCGGCCTTGCCGACGCCGAAGCGGCGGCGGCGTATGGACTGTTCGCCGCCACCGTCTATCTGTCGGCCTTGCCCGGAGGCATGCTCGCAGACCGTTACCTCGGACCGGTGAACACGATCTGGTACGCCGGCGGCGCGATGTTCGTCGGCAACCTGCTGCTGGCGATCGCCGACGGACTCCCCCTGTTCACCATCGGCCTGGCGCTGATCGCGGTCGGTGCCGGGACGCTCAAGGCGAGCATCGTGCCGCTGGTGGCGCGTGCAGCGCGCCAGGAAGGACGCTCGCTCGACGGCGTGCTGACGGTCTTCTACATCGGCATCAACATCGGCGCCATCGGCGGGCCGTTGCTGGCGGCGGCCTTCGCCGGCCGCTTCGGCTGGCCCGCGGGCTACGCGGTCGCCGCGCTCGGCATGGTTCTCGGGCTCGCCATGTTCTCGCGCATCGCGCCGCACCTGCGGGATGCGGGTGACGCCGCGCGGCGGTTGCCGCCTGCGGCGCTGCTGGCCGCCGCCGTCGGGATCGCGGGCGCCGCCTTGCTGCTCGCGACCGTGTCGCCCGTGGTCCTCGTGCAGGGGTTCCTGGCGGTGGTGATCGCGGCCACGGTCATCGGATTCCTCTACCTGCATCGCTGCGGCGCCGATGCCGGGGAGCGGCGCAACGTCCGCCTGCTCGCCGGACTGTTCTGCGGTGCGGTCGCTTTCTGGTGCGCCGGTGAGCAAGCGGCCGCCTCGCTCACGCTCTTCGCCGCCCGCTTCATCGACCGGACGGCGTTCGGCGCCGAGATCCCGGCCGCGTGGTTCCAGTCGGTCTACCCCGCAGGGGTGGTCTTGCTGGCACCGCTGTTCGCCATCGCCTGGCTCAGGCTCGCACGCCGCGGTGCGGAGCCCGAAGCCATCGCGAAGTTCGCGGCCGGATTGCTGGTGGCAGGGGCGGCGATCGCCGTCGCTGCCGTGGGCGCGTTGGGTGCGCCGCCGGGAGGGGCGGCGCCGTGGTGGCTGGTCGGCACCTACCTGCTGCTGGCGATCGGCGAGATCCTGCTCTCGCCCATCGGACTGGGCGCGGCGACCCGCTACGCGCCCGCCTCGCGCGTCTCGTTCGCGACCGGGCTGTGGTTCCTGTCGCTCGGCCTCGGCGGCTTGTTCGCGGGGCTGACGGGCAGCCTGTTCGACCTGTCGACCGCGGCCGGCCTCGGCGTGCTGTTCTCGTCCATCGCCGCCCTCCTCGCGACCGCCGGCACGATCTTCCTGATCGTGTCGCGGCGGACGCGGGGGGCGGGCGCCTAGGGGCGCAGATCCGTCAGAAGCGCTTGCGGATCTGCAACCCGTAGTTGCGCGGCTCCAGCGGCACCACATAGAGGGTGCTGTTGGTGAAGGGCTGCGGCGCGAAGGTGTCGCGGCCGATGAACGAGTAGTCGAAGCTGTCGAGCACGTTGCGCACGTAAGCCGACACTTCCCAGCCGCCGTCCAGTTCGAGGCCCGCGCGCAGATTGAGCCGGCTGTAGCCTTCGTTGAGGATCTCGAGCGCCGGGGACGTCGAGGTCGTCGCTCCGTCGGGCACGTTGTAGTCGTCGACGTACTGCCACGACAGCCCCAGGTCGATCGAGCGGCCGGAGGCGAGCGGTACCGACCAGTCGACGGTCGCCGAAGCGGTGTTCTTCGGTGTCGACCAGAACGGATCGCCGGAGCGATCGATGCCGAACTGGATGAATTCGTCGAAGCGGGTGTCGGTGAGTCCGTAGGACAGACCCAGGCGGACGTTGTCGCTCGGTCGGGCGCTGATCTCGAGTTCGACGCCACGGCTCGTGCTCTTGCCGGCGTTGGCGATCACGGTGATGGGCGTGAGGCCGTTCGGGTCGGGGACGACGTTGAGCGTCTGCTGCTGTTCGATGTCGATGTGGAACAGCGCGAGGTTGGTGGTCAGCCGCCCATCGAGCCACGTGGCCTTGAGGCCGAGGTCGTAGTTGGTGGACTCCTCGTCCGCGTAGGGCAGGTCCTGACCGGCGCGGCTCGGGTAACGGTTGATGCCGCCGGCCTTCCAGCCCTGCGACCAGGTGGCGTAGACGTTCACGTCCGGGTTGATGGCGTACGACACCGAAGCCGTGCTGGAGACGTTGTCGGCGCTGAAGTTGTTGGTCTTCAGGAACGCACGGATCGCCACGTTGGCGATGTTGATCACCCGCTGCCCGTCGGTGTCCGCCGTCTCGTCGGAGTAGCGGGTGCCGACCGTGATCTCCCAATCCTCGGCCGGACGGAAGCTGACCTGGCCGAACGCGGCCCAGCCGTCACGCTTCTCGGTGAAGCGCTCGCGGATGTACAGCGGAGGCAGCACGCCGGCACCGGCGAGGCCATGGTCCACCGTGCGCGGCTGCAGCATGTCCTGCTGGAACCAGTACGCGCCGACGAGCCAGTCGAACCGCGGACCCGCGCCGTTGAGCCGCAGCTCCTGGCTGGTGAACTCCTGCTCGAGCTGCTGCAACTGGTAGATGCCGGACGCCGAGACGGGTTGCGTGGCGACCTGGATCGGCACGATCGGCGGCGCGTTCGTCTGCGTGACGGCGTTGAGCGCCACGGGCGTGAGGTTGCTCGGCTTGGCGTCCCAGTCCCACTGCATCTGCGACTTGACGTCGCGGCGACCGGTGATCGAGGTGAGCGTGACCGAATCGCCGAGTTTCCAGTCCACGTTCAGCTGGATGCCGTTCGAGTCCTTGTAGTCGTCCGGTCCGAGCTGGTCGGCGATGGCGTTGTAGCACTTGCAGAGCAGCGGCACCCCGAGACCGAGTTCCTTCATGTCACGGCGGCTCGCATCGACGGTCAACGTGCCGGTGAGCCGCTCGCTCGGCGACCAGACGAGCGAACCGCGGGCCACCAGTTGCTCGGTGAAATAGTCGCGGTTGAGCGTGGTGTTGCGGACGTAACCGTCGGTGGATCCGTACTGCAGGCTGAGCCCGGCCGACAAGCTGTCGGTCACCGGACCCGAAAGGCTGACCAGCCCGCGGTACGTGCCGAAACGGCCGCCCTCGAGCTCCACCCGACCGCCGAACTCGCTGCCGGGCTTGCGGGTGACGATGTTGACGGCACCGCCCTGGGTGTTGCGGCCGAACAAGGTGCCCTGGGGACCGCGCAGCACCTCGACGCGTTCGGCATCGAGGAAGCTCGTGTCGAAGCCGATCTGCGGCTGGTACATGCCGTCGATGAACACGCCGACCGCCGGTTCAAGGCCGCCGTTGAAGCCGACGCCGCGGATGGTCAGATACTGGTAGTCGGAGGTCGGGCTCGCACCGCCGGAGGCGGTGAAGTACAGGTTGGGGACGCGGGAATAGGTGTCGGTGATGTTGGCGATGCCCTGGGCCTGCAAGGTGGCACCGTCGATGGCGCTCACGGCGAGCGGGATATCCTGCAGGGTCTCCGTCCGCTTTCGGGCGGTGACGACCACCTCGTCCAGCGCACCGTCTTGCGCCGCCATGACGGGGACGGCTGCGGCGAGGGATCCCGCCACCAGGGCGGAACGCACGGCAATATCGAGGAGGGGGGATCGGGTCAGGGATCGTGGCATGGGTTCGCTCCGCGTTGCACCCCGCGACCGCCGACCGACCGTCGGGCGGCATGAACAGTTCGGGGTTGTTCCTCGGAGACAGACGCACCGAAGCCGGGGGACCTCAATGGAGCCGAAGCCTGGGCAGGGGTGTTGAGGTTTCCGGGCGCGGTGGCGTCAGACTTCTGGATACAAAGCCGAGGGACGACCCGATGCAATGCTCGCTCATGCAGACCGCCGAACCGAGGACTCGCCACAGCCCCCTCCGGGTCGCCGCCTTGCTCGGCCTCGCACTGACGGTTCTCACCGCCGCGTGGGCCCCGCCGGTACGGGCCGCTGACGAGGCGTCGACCGGCATCGGCGACGCGGCACTCGCACGCATCGTCGCCGGCTATACGGCGGAGCGCGCATCGCGGGATGTGTTCGCACGCCTGCAGCAGGGGTTGCTGATCGAGCGCATCCCCGTGGGCAGTCTGGAGGAGGCGCGCGATGACGCGACAGCGGCGCGCCGCTACCTCGACGAACTCGCAGGACTCGACGCGGGCCGCCTCGATGCCCGCGACCGGCTGAGCCTTGAGATCCTGCGTTGGAGCCTCGAGCAGCGCACGCGGGCCGAGCGCAACTGGTGGTACGAGTTCCCGGTCACCACGTACACGACCTTCGACCTCACGCAGGCCTTCTCGGCCCTGGCAGCCAACCCGCTGGCGACGCCGACCGACAGGCAGGCCTACCTGTCGCTGCTCAAGGCGGTCGCGGATCGCCTCGACACCTCCCGTGACCGCCTGGCCCGTCAGGCAGGACGCGGCATCCGTCTGCCGGCGCCGGCGGCGGGTCCGGCGGCGGATCTCTTCCGCGCGCTGCAGCCGAGGTTTTCCGCCCTCGCCACCGATGTCGAGCGACGGATCACGCCGCTGGACGCCGCATCGCGCGAGGCGTTCAGCGCCGAGGTGCGACGACAGGTCGACGGCCCGCTGGAGACCGCGCGCGCCCGGCTCGTGGCTGCGCTCGATGACGCCGCGCGGACCGGCCCCGCGTCGGTGGGCCTGGCGCAGTATCCGGGCGGCAAGGAGGTGTATCGGGACCTTGCGCGTTTCCACACCTCCCTCGACGTCGATCCCGACGACCTGCGTGATTACGGCGAAGCACGCATCCGGCGGATCAACGGCGAACTCGAGGCGCTGGCGCAGCGGTTGGGCATCAAGGGGGGGCGTGCCGGTATCCGCGAGTGGCTGCCCACCGAGAGCCGCTTCATCGCGCGCAGCCCGGAGGATGTCGCCGCCCGCTATCGGCGGGCCATGGCGCGGATCGCGCCGCTGCTGCGGACGTATTTCAGCCGCCAGCCGCGGGCTCCCTGGGGTGTGAGGCGGCTCGACACCGCCGCGGAAGCCAGCATGACCTTCGGCTACTACGCGCCGCCCTCGGCGAGCCAGCCCGCGGGCGAGTACCACTTCAACGGCTCGCGGCTCGCCGATCGACCGTTGATCTTCACCGACCCGATCATCTACCACGAACTGCTGCCGGGACATCATTTCCAGATCGCACTGCAGCTCGAGAACGAGGTGCTGCCGCCCTTCCGGCGTCGCACGGGCGAGTTCGAATTCAACGCCTACATCGAGGGCTGGGCGGAGTACGCCGCCGAGCTCGCCGGCGAGATGGGTCTCTACGACGATCCGTACGACCGGCTGGGTCGGCTGATGCTCGACGCCTTCCTCTCGGCACGTCTCGTGGTCGATACCGGCCTCAACTACCATGGCTGGAGCCTGGAGGAGGCGCGGCGTTACATGAGGGTCAACACCTACCAATCCGAGACCGAGATCGCCAGCGAGACGCTGCGCTATTCGACCGCGATCCCCGGCCAGGCGCTCGGCTACAAGATCGGGCATCGCGTGCTCGACGAGCTGCGCGCCGAGATGCGGACGCAGCAGGGAGCACGCTTCGACATCAAGGCCTTCCATGATGCGGTGCTGGAGGGCGGACCGATGCCGATGGGCATCCTGCAGCGTCACGTCCGCAGCATCTCCGGCCTGGCGACGCCATGAGCACGGCGCGCTGGTCGTCGGGACTCGGCTTCTATCTGGCGACCATCGGCGCGGCGGTCGGCCTCGGCAGCATCTGGCGCTTCCCCTACCTCGTCGGCACCCAGGGCGGCAGCGCCTTCATCCTCATCTTCGTCGTCGCCTGCGTGATGATCGCGATCCCGATGCTGGTCGCCGAGTTCCTGATCGGCCGGCGCGCGCGGCTCAATCCGGCGCAGGCCGCGGGCGCAGTGGCTGAAGCCGCCGGGCGCTCGCGCGCCTGGAATGCGATCGGCGTGCTCGGCACGCTGGCGACCTTCGTGGTGATCTCCTACTACACCATCATCGCCGGGTGGGTCCTGGCCTACGCCTGGAGGTGCGCGATCGGAGAGTTGAACGGCCTCGATACGCAGCGGCTCGCCGTCGAGTGGCGGGGGTTCCTCAGCGACCCGTGGGCGATGGGGGCCTGGCATCTCGCTTTCCTCGCGTTGCTCGGCCTCATCAGCGGTCGGGGCGTCGTGCGAGGCCTCGAGGTCGTCAACCGATGGCGCGCCCCGGTGCTGCTCGGCCTGCTCGTGCTGCTCGTGGGGTATGCGCTCGCCACCGGCGATGTGGCGCGGGGACTCTCCTTCGCGTTCCAGCCCGACTTCGCGCGCATCGACGGCGAGGTGGCGCTGACCGCCATCGGGCAGGCGTTCTACGCGACGGGCGTCGGCATGGCGATGATGATCGCCTATGGCGCCTACGCGCCGGCGGACAGCTCCTTGCTGCGCTCGGCCACCTTGACGGTCGTGTCCATCCTCATCGTGTCGCTGCTCGCGACGCTGATCGTCTTTCCGCTGGTGTTCCGCTTCGGCATGGACCCTGCCCAGGGGCCCGACCTCGTCTTCAACGTGCTGCCCGCCGCCTTCGCGCTCATGCCCGGCGGGCAGCTCGTCGGCACCGTATTCTTCGTGTTGCTCGTGGTGGCGGCGCTGACGCCCTCCGTGGCAGGCATCGAATCCGTCGTGGCTTGGTCGGAGCAGCGGCTGCGCTTGTCGCGCAGGGCTGCCGTGGCGGCGACGCTCGCCGCCATGTGGGCGCTCGGCCTCCTGTCGCTGCTGTCCTTCAACCTGCTCGCCGGTTGGCATCCGCTCGGCGGGATCGAGCGCTTCGCCGGGCGGACCTGGTTCGATCTGGCGGACTACATCACCGCCAACCTGATGCTGCCCATCGGTGCGCTGCTCACGGCCGTGTTCGTCGGCTGGCGCCTGCCGCGCGCGGTGTTCGACGAGAGCCTGCCGCAATCGGGCCCGCGGGTGCGCGCCGCCGTCCTATGGACGCTGCGGCTCGCATGTCCCGTGGCGATCGGCACGGTCTTCCTCGCGGCGCTCACCTAGCCGGCCGGCGCCAGCGGACCAGCGCGCTAGAGACCGCCCGCCTGTCCGGCGCGCCGCGGATCCGAACTGGCGCTCAGGCGGCCCGTCCCGGGATCACGCCAGGCCTGCTGATAGGAGCCCATCGGGACGTGGTACGGAGGCAGCGGGCGCAAGGTGGCGCCCAGCTTCGCGAGGTCCTGCACCACCTTCGTGGGGATCCTCGCCTCGATCGAGATCCCATAGTCGTCGCCCATGGGCAGCATCCGCGGCAGCACCGCCGCGTCGTAGGGTTGGAACGTGTAATCGAGCACGTTCGACAGCATCTGCGGCACCGTGCAGTACACGTTGCCCGGTGAGCCCATCGAGAGCCAAGGCCGGCCGTCCCGCAGCACGATCGTGTTGCTCATGACGCAGCGGATCCGGCTGCCCGGCAGGCCCAGCCAGCCGTGGATCGCCGCATCCATCCCGAACTGCGCGTGGGTCCCCCACATCGGCACGCCGCCGACGACCATGCCCGGGATACCCCCCGCCTGCAGGGTGTTCATCATCTGGACCCAGTTGCCCTGTGCGTCCACGCAAGTGAGTTCGCAGCTGCCCGGTGGCTGCTTCGTCGGCGGCTGCGGCGCGCCGCCGTTCCAGCCGAAGGCCCGACCGAACCCGGGATGCGTGATGAGTTCGACGTGCCTCGTCAGGTCCACGCCAGCCTTCGGTCGCGAGCGCTTCAGGATGGCGGCAAGACCGGCGAGATAGTCATCCGACATCCAGACGTCGAGCGGGGTCTCGAAGAACCGTGGATCGTGCAGCATGCCGAGCTCGAAGGCCGCCCTGCGCAGCGCCTGGGCCATGTAGTAGAGGCTCTCGGCCGATTCGCTGTAGTGCCCGAGCGCCGAGACGTCGAGATGGCGCAGGATGCCGAGCACGATGCAGCAGTAGAGCGCCTGCCGCTCGGGCGGCGCCGGCTGGACGATCTCGTTCCCCTTGTGCATGAAGCGGAGTGGATCCTCCCACCGCGGCGGGTTCGCCGACAGATCGGCGAGCTCGATCTTCCAGCCGAGTTCGTGGGCGCGGGCCACGAAGCTGCGCGCCCACTGCCCCTCGGTGAAATACCCCGGCCCCTCGGCAGCGAGTCCGCGCAGCGTGCGCGCCAGCGCGGGATTGCGCAGCAGGGTGCCGACCGAAGGCGACCATCCTTCGGGAGCGAACAGATCGCGCATCTCCGGAAAGAACGCCGAGCTCTCCAAGAACAGATCGAACAACGAGCGCTGGAACTCGTCGACCGGAAAGCCGTCCTCCGCCCACTTGATCGCAGGCTCGACGAGACCCGCCCAAGGCCGCGAGCCGAAGCGCTCATGCAGGGCCTTCATGCCCGGCATGAAGCCGGGGATGCAGGCCATCGGGGAACCGATGGCGAGTCCGCCGACGCCGGGCGGGAAGGGCCGGAACGGCGGCAGCGTCGGGTGCAGCGTGCCGCTGCTGTTGAGGTGATGGACCTTCCCGGTCTTCGCCTCGTAGACCAGCGCGCTGACGGTACCGGCGTGGTTGGTCATCTCCGGTTGCACGGTCGCTTGGACGATGCTGCCGCAGATCACCGCATCCACCGCGTTGCCGCCGGCGCGCAGGGTGTCGAGCATCGCGCGCGTGACGATCGGGCTCTGGCTGCTCGCCACCGCCCGCTTGTCGCGGACCACCTCCTTCGGTCCTTGCCGTGACATCGGCGGCGCTTTCTCGCCTGGACCGGCGGCAGCAGCGGCCGGGTGCGCAGCGGCCGCGGCGCCGGTCGCCGCGAGGCCCGCCGTCTTGAGGAACTCGCGTCGATGATTGTCGGTCACAGCACACTCCCCATATGGATGAACCAGTCGCGCAGCCACAGCGCCGGGCCGCGATCCACGATCAATTCCACACGCTCGGCACCGTACGGCCGCAGTATGACCGGCAGCTGGGCGAAGCGCTGACGCGAGCAACGGCCGAGCGCCAACGATCCGTCGTCGGGATCCAACGATGTGCCGCGCATCAGCAGGTCCCGCACCTGCAGGCCGGCGAGTTCGAAGACCACCAGCGAGTCCGAGACGTCGACCGCCGCGACGCCCAGGTCGCCGCAGTCACGGCGCACCCCGGAAACGAGCGTCGCGCCGTCCTGCACATCGCTGATCAGCAGCCAGCCGTCCGGGGCCAGCCACAACACGGCCGGATCGACGCCGACGCAGCGACCCGGCGTGGTCGGCAGGGCCGTCGAGCCCACCCTGAGGGCGCCGGCCTGCGGGATCATGCGACGCGGGATCTGCAACCGCACCAGTGCACGTGGCGGCAGCACGCGCAGCACCGCACCCGCGGAGAGCCGCGTCTCGCCCACCGGTAGCGCCGGCTCGGCCGCCAGGACGGCACGTTCCGTCTGGTCAGCCATTCAGGCGTTCGCCTTCGGGATCGAAGAAAGGCGTCGCCGCGACCCGCGCACGGCCGGTGCGGTCGAAGTCGAACAGCGTCACCGGCTCGCCGAGGCGCGAACGACCGCCACGCAGCACGCCGAGCGCGATCCGCCTGCCGAGCGTCGGGCTGAACGCCGCCGAGGTGACCCACCCATCGCTGCCTTCCGTTGTACCCGCAAGGCGCAGGTGGGCACCGACGGTCAGCAGTTCATCATCACCCTCGAGCCCGATCAGCTGCATCCGATCGGTGCGGCGGTTCTCGGCCCGCGACAGCGAGCGCTTGCCGATGTAGTCGGACCGCTTCCGTGCCGCGATCTCCCCCCAGCCGACATCGTCCGGCGAGGTCGTGCCATCGGTATCCATGCCTACGTGCAGGAAACCTTTCTCGAGACGCAGCAGCAACAGCGCCTCGGTGCCGTAGGCGGTGATGCCGAACCCGCGGCCGGCATCCTCCAGCGCGCGCCACAGCGCACCGGCATGCCGTGCAGGCACGTTGATCTCGTAGCCGAGCTCGCCCGAGAAACTTGTGCGATAGAGGCGCGTAGGCACGCCCGCGAGGTGCCCGCTGCGTACGTGCATGTGCGGCAGGGCCGCAGCCGACAGTTCGATGTCGGTGTCGAACCGCGACAGCACATCGCGCGCCCGGGGTCCGGCGAGGGAGAGGGTCGCCCACTGCGTCGTCACCGGCGTGAGGACCACCTCGAGATCCGGCCACTCGCACTGTCGCCACTCCTCGAGCCAATCCGCGATCCGCGCGGCGCCGCCGCTGGTCGTGGTGAGCACGAAATGCTGCGGGCCGAGCCGCGAGATGGTGCCGTCGTCGATGACCACGCCGTTTTCGTTGAGCATCAGCCCATAGCGCGTGCGGCCGATCTCCAGCGTATGGATGTTGTTGATGTAGAACGCGTCCAGGAAGCGTGCGGCGTCCGCGCCCTGCACCTCGATCTTGCCGAGCGGCGAGGCATCGAAGAGACCTACGGCGCGGCGCACGGCGAGCGCTTCGCGGACCGTGGCCTGCTGCTTGGACTCGCCGGGCTGCGGGTACCAGGCCGGGCGCATCCACCCCGATGCCTCTTCGAAGACCGCACCGATCCGCTCGTGCTCGGCGTGCGCCGGCAGCCGCCGACGCGGGGCATGGAATTCGCCGATGCCGCCCGCAGCGATCGCACCCAGCGTCACCGGTGAATACGGCGGCCGGAAGGTCGTCGTACCCACCACACCGGCGGGGCGTCCGGTCAGCTCTGCCGTCACCAGCAGGGCGTTGAGGTTGCTCGTCTTGCCCTGGTCGACCGACATCCCGATCGTGGTGTACCGCTTTAGGTGCTCGATGGCGTCGAAGCCCTCGCGGACCGCCAGATCGACGTCGGCGAGCGTCACATCGTGCGCGTAGTCCAGCCACTGGCGATGTCGTCGACCCGCGGGCGACACACGCACCGCGTCCACCCGGTGGCTGGAGGAGGACTCCTCGACCTGAGGCGCCGGTCGCATGTCGCGCAGCGTCAGCCCCGCACGACCGGCCTCCGTACGGAACGCGTCGATGGCGCTCGCGAAACAATCGGCGATGCCGTGCGCTCCGGCGAGCGAACCTGCCACCGACAGCGGCGCGCTGCCCTCGATCGGCAAGAAGCACTGCCGCTCGTCGTCGAAGCGCAGCTTGCCGCGCGCCTGCGACCAGAGGTGCACCGTGGGCGCCCAACCGGCCGACACGCCGAGCGCATCGCAGTCGATGCGCCGCGTGGCGCCCGTCGGCTGCCGCGGGCGGACCTCGACGGCCTCGAGCCGCTTGCCGCCGATGGCGCGACCGATGACGGCATCGGCATGCACGGGAACACCGACGGCGCTCAGGGCCGCCGTCAGCGCACGCGGCGGGTCGGCGCGGCTGTCGACCACGGCCGGGACGGTCACCCCGGCGCGTGCAAGATCGAGGGCGGCGAGATAGGCCGAGTCGTTGTTGGTCGCGAACACCACGCGACGGCCGACCGCGACCGCATGACGTCGCAGATAGCTGCGCACGGCGCCGGCGAGCATGATGCCCGGCAGGTCGTTGCACTCGAACACCCAAGGCTGCTCGATGGCGCCTGCGGCGACGATGGTCCCGCGCGCATGCACGCGCCAGTAGCGGTGACGGACCGCGGATGTGGCGTCGAGATCCGTGACGCGCTCGAGCAGACCGGCGTGGCCATGGTCGTAGAGACCGAAGGCCGTCGTGGCGGCGAGCAGCCGGACGCGGGGGCTCTGCCTCAGCTCGCGCACCGTCCGTTGCACCCACTCGACGGCCGACAGACCGTCGATGGCGGCGGACTCGATGAGCAGGTGTCCGCCGAAAAGCGGGGCCTGCTCGACCAGCACGACCGACGCGCCTGCGCGGGCGGCCAGCGTCGCTGCGATGAGGCCGGCAGCGCCGCTGCCGACGATCAGCAGATCGCAGTCGAGGTTGACCGACTCGTAGCGGTCCGGATCGGCGGCGCGCGGCGGCTCGCCGAGACCGGCGGTACGCCGGATCAGGCCCTCGTAGGCGCGCCAAGAAGGCCAGATGAAGGTCTTGTTGTAGAAGCCCGCCGGCCACAGCGGCGCGAACACATCGAGGACGCGACCGACATCGAAGCCCAGGCTCGGCCAGCAGTTCTGCGGTCTCGCCTCGAGGCCCTCGGACACCGGCAGCAGCGTGGCGCGCACGGTGGGTTCGATGCGCTCGCCGCTACCGACCGCCACGAGTGCGTTCGGCTCCTCGGCCCCGGCGCTGAGGATGCCGCGCGGCCGGTGGAACTTGAAGCTGCGGGCCACCACGCGCTCGCCATGTGCGAGCAGCGCCGAGGCCAGCGTATCGCCCGCATAGGCGGTCAGCGGGCGCCCGTCCCAGCGGAAGTTGAGCGGCCGCGCGCGATCGATGGCGCCACCGGTCGGCAGCCGGAAACCGCCCGGCGCTTCGGTGGATGGCAGGTGGTCACGCTGCAGGATCTTGGCCATCAGTGGGCGACGCCCGCCGCGGCGCCCTCGTCGATGAGCCGTCCCTGCTCGAAGCGCTCGAGACCGAACGCTTCGATCAGCGGGTGGGGCCGTCCGGTCGCGAGCGTATACGCCATGGTCTCTCCGCCCGCCGGGATGGCCTTGTAGCCGCCGGTGCCCCAGCCACAGCTGACGTACAGGCCGGGGACCGGCGTCAGCCCCATGATCGGCGTCGTATCCGGCGAGATGTCGACCGTGCCCGCCCACTGTCGCATCAGACGCAGCCGCGACAGCGCCGGGAAGAGTTCGATGGCGGCGCGGATGTTGGCTTCCATCAACGGCAACCCGCCACGCTGCGCGTACGAGGGGTAGACATCGGCACCGCCGCCGATGACCACCTCGCCGCGATCGGTCTGGCTGATGTAGACATGGATCTTCGCCGACAACACGACGTGATCGAGCAGCGGCTTGACCGGTTCGCTGACCATCGCCTGCAGCGCCATGCTGGTCAGGGGCAGGTCGAGCCCCGCTTTGCGGGCGAGTTGCGTGGAGTGTCCGGCGACGGCGAGGCAGATCCGCGGTGCCGAGATCCGGCCGCGGCTGGTCTCGACGCCGATGACCGCATCTCCCCGGCGCATGAAGCCGTGCACTTCGCAGCGCTGGATGATGTCGACGCCCAGCCGCGTCGCGGCGCGCGCGTAGGCCCACACTACGGCGTCATGCCGCGAGATCCCGCCACGCCACTGGATGCTGCCGCCGACGACGGGGAAGCGGGACCGGCGGTTCAGCGCCGGCATCAGCCGGTGCAGTTCCTCGGCGGGAAGCATCTCGCCATCGACGCCGTTGGCGCGGCAGGCGTTCGTGGCCCGTCGCAAGATCTCGAGTTCGTGGACGTCATGCGCGAGGTTGATCTTGCCCCGCTGGCTGAGCATCACGTTGAAGTTCAGGTCACGCGACAAGCCCTCGTACAGCTGCAGCGACCGGTCATAGAACCGTGAACTGACGAGGTGGAAGTAGTCCGAACGCGAGACCTGGGTGTTGCGGCCGCTGTTCCCCTGACCGATCGCGCCGCGCTCGAGGACCGCGACGCGACGGATCCCGTGGTCCCGGGCGAGGTGATACGCCGTGGCGAGCCCGTGACCACCGCCGCCCACGATGACGACATCGTAGACATCCCGCGGCGCTGGATCATGCAGCACCCGGGGCCAGCGCCGATGACCTCGCAGGGCATGCGCGACGAGTCGAGGGAAGGAGTACTTGGACACCGATCAATCCGGCTTCGAACGCTGTCGACCAATCGATGGACGCAGCACACGGCCGCATCCTCAATGTCTGTCGGATGCGCGCAGCGCCCCCGCGGCTTGGCTGTCGCCCCGGATGCCGATCGCCAGCACCGCGACCAGCGCGCCCAACAGCACGAACGCGAGGACGGCGCTGCCGCCCACGAAGAAGAGGTGCGTCGCGGCCGCACCGACCATCACCAGCGCCAGACCGGCCGCCGCCCACAGATGGGTGGCGGGGATCAGCAGCCCCACCGCCCCGGCGAGTTCCAGCGCACCGGTGACGAACCGGAACCACTGGCCCAACCCCAAGCCCTCGAATGTCGCCACGGGGATCGGGTGACCCGTGAACTTCCGATAAGCGGCGAACGCGAAGACGGCGGCGAGCAGCACCCGCAGCGTCCATGACACGACGGCAAGCACCCGTGGTTTCATGCGCTGACCCTCGCCGTCCTCGCCGAGACGAAGGCCCAAGCCCAGGTGGCCGTGACGCCCGCCAGCAGCACCGGCGGGCCGATGATCTCGAACCCCCAGAAGAGCGCACCGCCGGCGAAGAACAGGATCCACAAGGTCCTGCCCGACACCCACCCCTCCGCGAGCGCCGATCGCATGATCAGCACATTCACCGGGACGTAGAGCAGCATCGCCGTGATGAGGCCCGGGCTGAAGTCGCGGAACACGAGGGTCCCGCCGAGGTGGAAGATCGCGTTGTGGACCTGCGTCGCCATCAGGAAGACGAGCGCCATCCATGCGCTGACCCGGTTGCGGATCGTCGCATGCAGCAGGAGGTAGACCATGCTCACCGACACCAATATCACCAGCACCGCCTCGGTGCTGAGGGCGAGGTCTCCATCCCCCAGATCGCCACGCCCACCTCGGCTGGCACGCCCAAGGGGCCGGCCGCGCGCTCCAGCGCCTCGCGCCGGGCCTGAAAGATCGCCCGGCCTTCCGCGATCCGGCTCGCGCTCACGGCGCTGCGCAGATACTCCCAGACCGGGCGGACGAACTCGGGCTGGTTCTCGTTGGCGCGCTGCACGCTGGGGAGCGGACGCAGCCCCGACAGGGTGTCCCGGATCAGGCCGTCAGAGAAGCCCTCGGCCTGCGCGCGGGCGGCGAACCCGTCACGCCAGGGATCGAACGCAGGATCGCCGGAGCTCTCGAACCGCATCTGCGCGCAGGCGGCGCCCCCAAGCGCGGCGGCGAGCGCCAGTCCAAGGGCGAGGGGGCGGGTCGGCATGCGCATGGGATAGCGTGATGCGCGCGCGCAGTGCAACGCAGCCTGAACGGCGCCAGCGTTCAGCCCGCGACCGCCCACAGATGCTGGGCCGCATAGGCGCGCCAGGGCCGCCACCGCGCCGAGGCCCGCTCCAGCGCCGCCGCGCTCAGTCCGCCCATCGCCTTGCGCAGCACGAGATCGCCGGCGGGAAAGGCGTCCGGATCGCCCAGCGCGCGCAGCGCGATCATGCTCGCCGTCCAGGGGCCGATCCCCGGCAGGGCTGTCAGCGCCTCCAGCGTCTTCTGCGAGGCGGTCTCGGGCGACAGCACGGCGGGATCGCGCGCCACCGCGCCCGCCAGCGCCCGGATCGCGCGGGCCCGCGCCGGCAGGACGCCGCACTCTTCCAGTGTGGCGTCTGCCAGAGCAGCCGGCTCGGGAAACAGTCGCTCCAGCCCGGCCCCCCCTGCACGCGGCGCCCCGAAGCGCGCCGCGATCCGGCCGGCAAGGGTGGAGGCCGCCGCCACGCTCACCTGCTGGCCAAGGATGGCGCGCACCGCATAGTCGAACCCGTCCCATGCGCCCGGCGCCCGCAGGCCCGGCCGCGCGGCGACAAGGGGCGCAAGCGCCGGGTCCGCCGCCAGGCTGGTGGTGATCTGCCCGACATCGGCGTCGAGATCGAACAGCGCGCGCACTCGCGTCGCGATGGCGCCCAGCACGCGCACGTCGGTCGTCTCCACCCGCACGGCGAGTGCGGCGTCGCCGTCCGGCGCGACGCGCACCACGCCCGTCGCCGCCCCGATCCGGAACGTGCGGGCATAGCTATCCGGGCTCGCGGTCTCCACCCCCGGCGTGGCGCGCGCCGCGAGATAGGCCGCCATCGCCGGCCAGTCATAAGGCGGCGCAAACGGCAGACGCAGCCGCAGTCCGGCGCCCGGCGCAGCCTGCATCCGGCGCAGGGCCGAGGGCGCCCGGCCATAGGCTTTCAGAAAGGCGTCGTTGAAGCGGCGCAGGCTGCCAAAGCCGGCCGCCAGCGCCACGTCGGTGAGCGGCAGGGCCGTGTCGCTCAGGAGCGCCTTGGCCAGCAAGAGGCGCTGTGACTGGGCCACCGCCATCGGGCCGGCGCCGACATGGGCGTCGAACAGGCGGCGCAGGTGGCGATCGGTCACGCCCAGCCTGTCGGCCAGCGCCTCCACGCCAGCTCCGTTCAGCGCGCCCTCCGCGATCAGGCGCAGCCCGCGCGAGACCGTCGCCCCGGTGCCGCGCCAGCCGCCGAGGCCGGGCGCCGTCTCCGGCCGGCAGCGCAGGCAGGGCCGGAACCCCAGCTGATGCGCCGCCGCAGCGCTCGGCAGGAACAGGCAATTGTCCAGCTTCGGCGGCTTGGTCGGGCAGATCGGGCGGCAGTAGATGCCGGTGCTGGTCACGGCGGTGAAGAAGCGGCCGTCAAACCGCGCATCGCGGGTCTGGAGCGCGCGGTAGCAGGCCGCCCGGTCGAGCCCGGACGGCGCAGCGCGCGTCACAGCGCGCCCTCGTGGCGCAGGAGCCAGGCCTTGCGCTCCACCCCGCCGCCATAGCCGGTGAGCGCGCCGCCGGCGCCGATCACGCGGTGACAGGGCGTGGCGATCCCGATCGGGTTGGCCCCATTGGCGAGGCCGATCGCGCGCACCGCGGCGGGCTTGCCGATGCTGGCGGCCTGTGCGCCATAGCTGCGGGTCTTGCCTGCCGGGATGGCGCGCAGGGCGGCCCAGGCGGCGCGCTGGAAGTCTGTTCCGCCGTGGCGGGCTGGGTAGGCGGCCAGGGGCGCAAAATCGCGCGCCCAATAGGCCGCGAGCGCAGCAGAGAGCGCGGCGGGGGCGGCGGCCTCCCGGATTTCGGTCCTGCCCCACTGGCGGGCCAGCAGCCGGGCCATCCGGTCCTCCAGGTCGGCGAACTCCAGCGCGACAAGCGCGCCGTCGGCGTCCACCAGAGACAGGATCGGCCCCAGAGGGGAAGCGGAGCGGGAGAGCGACAAAGCCAGCATGGGCGCTACACTAGCGGCCCTCGCGGCCTCACGCTCGCCATTTTCGGACCTTCATCCGAACCCAGCCCGGAAGCCCGTCAGTGCCCCGCGTGCTCGTCAGCGCCGCCCGTCGCGGTGAAGGTCTTCACCGGCAGGCTGGTCTCCACCACGCCCGCCTTCTCGAAGGTGAGCAAAAGCGGGATGGACTCGCCCTCCTGGAAGGGCGCGTCGATCCCCATGAACATGAGATGGAGCCCGCCGGGCTTCAGCTCGGCCTTGCCCCCGGCCGGGATGTCGATGGCCTGAACCGGGCGCATCTTCATCATGTCGCCCTCCATCGCCATTTCATGCAGCTCCATGCGCGCCGCGCGGGGGCTGGAGGCGGCGACGAGCCGGTCGGCCTCGGCCCCGCTGTTGACGATCGTCATGTAGCCCGCAGCGACTTTTGCCCCGCCGGGCGTGGCGCGAGCGGCCTGATCCTGCAGCGTCAGGTCGGCGGCTGGCGGGCTTTCTGCTGACGCGGCGGCCTTGGGGGCCTCGGGCGCGGGCTGGCCGCAGGCGGCAAGAACCGCAGCCGACGCAAGCAGGCCGCCAAGCAGGGTCTTTCTCATGGTCATGCTCCTTGGTTGGAAGAGGGGCGGCGGCGGCGCACCGCAAGCGCAAGGCCGAAGCCAGCCGTAACCAGGATCGGCAGCGTGGCCGCCATGGTGCCGTAATCGCGGTTTCGCCGGCCGAGCGGATCGAGGAAGTGCCATTTGTGCAGAGTGTCGAAGGTCCAGTCCTCCATCCGGGCGAGGGGGAAGGCAGCGCCGGAGGCCGCGACCAGCCCCTCGCGCACGTCGGCGAACACGGGGCCGCTGGCGGTCTCCACCCGCCAGACCGGCAGGCGCTTGTTGAGGAAGCCATAGTCGCCGCCGAACCGCTCCACGAGGCTCACCGCCGCATCCGGGCCCGCGCCTGCCAGCACACGGGCGCGATCGGCGTCGCTCAGCCCTGCGGCCCCGCCGAGATAATGGCCGGCTCCTGCGGCCTCCACCCGCCAGAGCGGGCCGGAAGGGCCGGCGGAGGCCGTGAGCGCGCCAAACCGCATCATCGCGCTCTCGGCTCTGGGCGGGGGCGGCATGTCGGCGGTCCGGAACAGGCCAGCCGCCGGCTCGGGCTTCGGGTCCAGGTTGCTGGTCATGAAGAGGTGAAACAGGCCGGACGTGGTGAACATGAGCGTCGGGACCAGCGCCGCCCAGGCCAGCGCGCGGTGAAGCCGCCGCATCCCGCGGCCCCGACCGGACAGCAGCATCGCCGCCCCGGCGATGGTCATGGCCAGCACCGTGCCGATCAGCAGCGTGATCACCGCGAGCCGCAGCGGCTCCCACCGCTCCAGAACCTTCAGCGTATGCACGTTCTGGAACACCCAGAGCAGGATGCGGCGCGGCGTGTTGGTCACCGCCGCCAGCCGGTCCATGCCGGTATCGACGAAGAGGGTCAGCCGGTCGGGCGTATCGAACGTCACCGCCCAGACCGGCAGAAGCCGGTTCACGCTCGGATAATCGGTGGAAAAGGCGGTGATGAGCGTGGCGCTGGCGATGGGGGCGTCCGGCAGGCCGGCATAGTGGCGCGCCAGCGCGACGGCATGGGCGCGCTCCGCCTCCGGCGCGGGGGCGGCGGGGCGGCAAGGCCGGCGCCGGGCCGGGGGGCGGCTTCGCGCGCCGGGGGCGGGGCGGCGAAGGGGGAGGACAGCGGCGCCGCAATCGCCTGGCCGGGACCGGGCAGGGCCGCGGCCTGCGCCACCGCGAAGACACAAGGATGATCGGGCGCGGCCTCGGGCTGATCGCCCGCATCCTCGCCGAGCGGAAGGGCCACTTCCATGGCTCCGTGCTCGGTGCACATCACCACGGTCGCGCCATGCTCGCCGGCCACGAGCATATAGCCCGGCGGCGCAAACACCTTCAGCGCCAGCGCCAGAAGCGCGAGCGTCAAAAGCGTCTGGCGGACGCTGGCGGCGGCAAACGACGAACCCATCGCGCTGGCATGTAGTCGAAACCCGCCGCCCGTTCCAGCGCCGGGGTGAGACCTTGGTGACGCAGCGGTGATGGCCCTATCGCGTCGACGCCAGCCGCTTCGCCCGGCGGTTCTGGTCTGACGCCACACCCTTCGAGGTGGGAGCAGCACAGACGGCGCGATCCTTCGCGCAGGCGTGACTGCGGGCGCCCCTGTGCGCTCGATTTCAATCAATATTCTGATTTTGCATGAAAATATCAGGATACTTGTGCCGCCTCAGGCCGGCTCTAGAAGCTGGCGCATCCTGTTTGGCGGAGTGATCATGAAAATCCTCTTGTTCGCAGTCGCTGGCGTGGTGCTGATCGGCATCGCCGTCATGATCTTTGGCGCGCTTCTGCCCGCGACCCGGGAAGGGACCGCGAGCGCGACGATCGATGCCCCGGCCGCGCTGGTGCGCAGCACCATTCTGGACGTCGAGAGCCAGCCCGCCTGGCGGGCGCGGGTGAAGGCGGTGGAGCGCCAGTCCGATACGGCCTGGACCGAGATCGCAGCCGACGGCGAGCGCATCGCGTTCCGTCTCGCCGACGCCGGCGGCGAGACGCTCGCCCTCGAATTCGAGAGCGATCGCGGCTATGTCGGGCGCTGGGAGGCGCGGCTGGAGACCCTGCCCTCGGGCGCGACCCGGCTCGCGGTGCGCGAGCAGGCGACAGTCGCCTCCCTCGTCGGACGCATCCTGTCGCGCCTGTTCTTCAGCCCCGGCGCCTTCGCCGCCGACTATCTGGAGGAACTGACCGGCGAGGTCGCGCGCCGGCGCGCCGCCAGCGGGGAGTGATCCATGACGACGAGGCCCAAACGACCCACCGACTGGCGCAAGCGCTTCGACAAGGCCAAGCCCGCCCGGACCGAGACGCTCCACGCCGATTTCGCCGGCATCAAGGCGGGCTCGGTGCTGTTCATCGGCTCGCCCGGCGTCTTCGCCAATTACATCAGCCGGATCCCGCCCGGCGAGACGCGCAGCGTGGAGGCGATGCGCAACGAACTCGCCCGGCGCAACAACGCTTCGGCGACCTGCCCGGTCTCCACCGCCATCTATCTGAAGGTGGTGGCCGAGGTGGCGCTGGACGAACTGGCGCAGGGCAAGCCGGCAGAGAGCGTTATCCCGTTCTGGCGCGTGATCGAGCCGGGCGGCAAGATCGCGCGGCGGCTCTCGTGCGGCGATGATGTCATCGCGCATTTCCGGGCGCTGGAGAAGGCGTCGCCGGCCGGGTGACGACGCCGTCAGGCGGCCGGCGTCGCGGTGGCCGGTTCGCTATTCGGCGGCCGCCAGTCAGGCGTCGGAGCCGAACCCGGCCCCGGCTGTGGCCGGCGCCAGACGAATGAGGCGGGAGTCTTCGACCGCCGCCTGGCGGTGCTTGACGGCTTCCCGATACAGCGGGTCGCGGATCATCTCCACGAATGCCGCAACGCTTGGATATTCTGCGATGAAGCACGCGTCCCAGACTTCGTCTTCGGGGCCGGTCAGCGTGAGCTCGAACTGCCCGCGCCAGACGATGCGGCCGCCGACACGCGCGAAGATCGGATTGCTCTCCCGTCCGTAAGCAGCATAGGCCTCCGCGCCGGTGCAGGCCCGACCATCTGCATAGTCTGCGCGCTCGCGGAACCGCACGAGGTTCAGCATCTGGATGGGCCCAGGCCGGTCGTTGGCGCGAAAAAGGGCGAAGCGTTCTTTCGTGGGGTCGATGAATCCGGACACGGCGGCAAGTCTCCTGCTGTTGGCACAGTCTAGAGTGAGAAGCCTCGTCCGCCAAAGGGGAGCGAGGACGGCTGTCGCCGCATCCCGCCGACAGACCCGCCCTTGCAATCGGCGCTGCACGCCCTCATGTCGGCCAGAGCCGGAGCCCTGCCCCCATGTTCATCCAGACCGAAGCCACGCCCAACCCCGCCACGCTGAAGTTCCTGCCCGGGCGGGAGGTCTATCCGGCGGGCTCGATCGAGTTTCATGGCCTCGCCGAGGCGGAGGGGCGGTCCCCGCTCGCTGAATCCATCCTCAAGGTGGCGGGCGTGCGCCGCGTGTTCTTCGGGCCGGACTTCGTGACCGTGACCAAGGACGACGCTGTCGACTGGCCGCACATCAAGCCCTCGATCCTGGGCGCCATCATGGACTGCTTCACAGCCGGCCGGCCTGTCGTGACAGACGCCGCCGGTTTAGGCGCGCCGGAGGAAACCCGGACCTATGACGGCGACGCGGCCGAGATCGTGGCGCAGATCAAGGAATTGCTCGACACCCGGGTGCGCCCCGCCGTGGCGCAGGATGGCGGGGACATCCTGTTCTCTGACTTCGACCCCGAAAGCGGCGTGGTGAAGCTGCACATGCGCGGCGCCTGTGCGGGCTGCCCGTCGTCCACCATGACGCTCAAGGCGGGCATCGAGAACATGCTGCGCCACTATGTGCCCGAAGTGACCCGCGTGGAGCAGGCGCTCTAGTCCGAGCCCCTATCGCGGGGGCCGCGAGCGCGGCTATGTCGGGGTGCCAGCAGCCTCCCGGAGACCCCCATGCACGCCCCCCTGCCTGACGCCGCCTTCGACCAGCTCTTTCGCCTGGCCCGCACCCACAACGGCTGGACCGAAAAGGCCGTTCCGGAGCTTCTGATCCGGGCCATGTACGACTTGGCGAAATGGGGGCCGACCAGCGCCAATTGTTCACCGGCGCGGTTCTACTTCGTCCACTCTCCGGAGGCGAAGGCGAAGCTGAAGCCGTGCCTGATGAGCGGCAATGTGGACAAGACCATGAGCGCGCCCTGGACGGTCATCATCGCCTGGGACGAGGCCTTCTACGATAAGGTGCCCCAGCTCTTCCCGCACAATCCCGGCGCGCGCGCCTGGTTTGCAGACGCCCCGGATGGCGGATTCGATGCGGCATTCCGCAATGGCACGCTGCAGGGCGGCTATCTGATGCTGGCGGCCCGCGCGCTGGGCCTCGATTGCGGGCCGATGTCGGGCTTTGATCGCGCGGCGGTGGACGCCGCCTTCTTCGCGCCCGATCCGGATATGGCGCGCTGGAAGTCCAATTTCCTGTGCAACATCGGATACGGAAGCGACAAGGATCTGTTTCCGCGCCTGCCGCGCCTGTCGTTCGAGGAAGCCTGCCGGGTCGGGTGATGCTGGTTCCGGTGTCCGAACTGCGGCGCCGGTGAGCTCAAGATCATCGCGGCCATCCTCGAGCGGCCGGTGATCGAGAAGATCCTGAGCCACCTCGGATTGGATCCACAGCCGCCGCCAAGGGGACGGGTGCGCGAGGCGGGGCAAGACTTCGCTACCTGAGCCGCGCTGACCGTCAAAGACACCTCGCCCCAGGCTGCGCTGACAACGGCAGCCAGGATGGTGCTGCACCGCCTGTCGGCTCGATGCCGATATGCTCAGGGTCAACCCTGATGGTCAGACGCAGCGAGCCCCAATCGAACCGAATGGGCAATGGGCCGGCCGAATCACGGCAAGACAACGGTGCAGATGCCAGTTCCAAGCCGTCCAGGACGGCATCTATCGGCCACCCATGCGTCAGTCGGGCTTCCCACAGGCTTTCAGAGACCGTTTGAAATCCCTATGCGCACGAGCGCATGATGGAAGAGCGCGTTGCCACGATGAAGACGATGCACGGCGTGATCCGTGAGCTCTATGGCAAGCTTGGCGACGCGCAGAAACGGATGGCAGACGAACTGATCCCGGCCTTCATGATGTGCCGGATGCGTGGCTGAAGCCGAGTAAAGGTTCAGCGTGAGCGGGGCCTGCCGAAATGAGCGCCGACACGGTCGATACGGTCTGTCCAGATCCCGCCGGAGAAGTCCCGCGGGATCGCACGGATCTGGGCCTCAGTATCGATGCCTGCTGTTTCCGACGGCCTCAGCGACGCGTCGACCGGGCCAGTGATGAAGACCTGCGTGTTGACGGCCTGCATGCGTTCGAAAAAGCGGTTTGGCCATCCCCAGAGTGCCGGCGCGATGTTGGACGGAACCACGACAATCGAGTTTCGGCACGTCTCAGGCATGCTGCCAAGCCAGCCGGTTGCGACGTATCCCAGCACACAGTCCTTCAGAGACTGCTTCGACATTGAGGCGAAGCCCGGCATGCGTTCCCGCACGACCATGACCGGCTCGTGGCCGCCATAGACTGACAGAAGCGCACGCTGGCTTTCGGTGAGTTGAAGGAGGCGCTTGGCCAGGCGTTCGCCCTCGTTGGGGTCGCGACTCTTGATGTTGATCAGAAAGCGCCGGTCCGGAAATGCCTGCAGCACCTCGTCGAGTGTTGGCATCAGGCCAACGCCCATGCCGCGGAAGGGAAATGTCCTGCCGCCATCCGCCGTATAGCCGTAACCGACGTCGAGCGTCTTGAGGTAGCTCACTGACTGTTCGCGCGTGACGCCCTTGCCTTCGGTGCGGCACTCCAGCGTCCAGTCATGGAAGACGGCGAACTGACCGTCCGTGGTTGGATGAACGTCAAGTTCGACGATGTCTGCACCCATTGCGAATGCGGCGCGCATCGAGGCGATGGTGTTCTCCAGATAAGGATGGTCGGGATCGTCTATGCGCGTTGCGGTGCAGGTGTCGCGCTTGAGATCCTCGCGATGGTAGGTCTGCGCCATGCCGCGATGGGCGAGCAACACGGGCTCGGCCCTGTAGCTGCTCCAGAACGACGCGTTGGCGATATAGGCGACGAGGATCAAGGCGAGGCCACCGCCGAGAACGCGCAGGATGAAGGAAATCATGAAAGGGCCCCTAAGCTGATTTGCGGATGCTCGCATACAGCGCGGGGGTCGAATAGCCTGTGAGGCTGTCTTCGCTCGAAGACTGGGCCCGCTTGGATTCACACCCGCGGACCAAGGGATTATGAGAAGACTGGACTCAGCAATCCCTGTTGACCTTCAATGAATTACACGCGTCACCAAGCGGTGTGTAAGAGAATGTGTAAGTAACTATCGTGTTTTTGACAGGGGTTTTAGGAAGCAGAGATACGTTCGCAGACGGTGCCTAGCTTCACTTCAACGGTCACTCTGCTCGAGAAAGAGCGATACAGCCGTCGAGCGTTTTGTCAGGCATTGCGATCTGCCGGATGATTGACGCCGTCGAGTAACGGAACTGGCTCGAGATCGAACGGATTGATCCCTTCAAGGCAACCGACGTTGTAACCATACTGATCCGGATACGAACGACGTTGATGATGGGTATAGATGCCGCAGTGGGAGCAGAAGTAGTGCTTCGCCACCTTCGTGTTGAACTGGTAGACCTTGAGCGCCTTCTGGCCTTGGATGACATTGATCCCAGACAGAGCGACCGAAGCGACGATCGCGCCTTTCCGACGGCAGATGGAGCAATCGCAACGACGGGGGTTGACGATGCCATCGGGCAATTCAAGTTCAAGAATGACCGCGCCACAATGGCATGAGAGGCGATGTATCGGATTGATGGCGACGCCACCGACAGACTTGATCATGGGTGCCTCGCGAGGACCTGGAGCGATGAAGCTTAATTCGTGAGCGGTGAACGCGTCCACGAGGCCCGTTCGGGTACAACCGCACGCCGATAACTATTCAGAAACTCGATTCCGCGTCGACGCGAACCTTTTCCCGGATCCTCCCTGCGCCCATCCAGATTCACGAGGTCGATAGCCGGTTTTGACGTCTGGACCCTTCCCGCGCGACTGTCGGACAGGCTTCGAGTCTGTCTCGTCCAAAAGACTGGGCCCGCTTGGATTCGAACCAAGGACCAAGGGATTATGAGTCCCCTGCACTAACCGCTGTGCTACGGGCCCGCCGGAGAAAGCCGCCGGAAAACTAGTTTAGCAATGTCGTCGACGGCCGTACCGGGCACCTCTACAATCCCGGCCGTGAA
>Ga0315903_10001022_pt1 | contig 42160 bp, 51 predicted proteins | sample LakEriMetagenome_7_FD_203524 | JGI IMG/M metagenome (GOLD analysis project Ga0315903, IMG submission 203524) | Freshwater fungal communities from buoy surface, Lake Erie, Ohio, United States - Buoy 2 MA119 | ecosystem: Environmental > Aquatic > Freshwater > Lake | place: USA: Lake Erie, Ohio... | reverse complement strand
AATACCAATGCCAGATAATTCCTGTTATGTTGTTAATGCTAGTCATGTGATAGAACATTTACGAGATCCATTTAAAACTATGAAAGAAATACATAGAGTTTTAGTTCATGGAGGATGGGTCTTTATACAAGTTCCATCAACAGATGGTAGAGGAGCATTTCAAGATCCTACACACGTTTCTTTTTGGAATCAAAATAGTTTTTGGTATTATACTAAACAACAACAGGCCCGATATATAAGAAATGATACTGTGAAGTTCCAAATTTCCAGACTAGAAACAGATTATCCTTCAAGCTGGTGGAGAATAAATAATATTCCTGTTGTGTTCGCAGATTTAATATCTATCAAAGATCAAAATCCTAGATTTCCAGGACTGCTAGAAATATAATCAATTTTTGGTGTATAATATATAATACATTAATATACATATATTGATTACATTTATGCCAATAATATTAAATAATAATATATCTAAAATATATCTAGGAAATATTCTAATATATGATCAGAGTATTTTTCCAAGTGGATTTACTCCAGAATATTATTCTTCTGATATTTTAGATGTATATGTTGGATCTATTAATTATGAACAATTTATTTCGTATGAAGCTACCATTAATTAGGAGTAAAACATGTCATTAATGCCGGTTGAATGGAGATATGTTGGAGTAGCATCTATTAGTAGTAATGGTACTGTAGACACTATAATGAATGCTATATACACACTAGCAACATCTTCCACATACCAAGACGGATCATCGCGTTCTAATGGCACAGGTTCAGCAGGAACATGGGACAGATATCAAAATGCTGGAACAACAGAAGCATTACATGTTACACCTAATGCAGGATCAGCAAAAATATTAATTGCTGGAAGTAGCACCACACCATCTCCTTCTCCTACGATGGCTAGTCCTGATACTTATACTACTAATACATTAATGATGAATATTACTAAAAATGCTGGTGCTTTTTCTAGTTGGAATAATTCTAATCCTTTTACTAGTGGCTCAACTTTTGGATATTGGAAAATTTTAGGATCCAGAGCAGCAGCAAATTCTGGATTAACTACTTTTACTGGAAATATACATTTATATGAAAGTAAAGAGTCAGTAGCGGTCTTCTTTATATCTACAGGAGTTAGTACTGCAGCATCATATAGTAATGGAGGTATTGCTGGAGCTTTATGGGATCCAGAAAGTTCTCACTCTTCTGATGCTGAAACTGATGGTAATCTTTATGGAATGATTACTAGCGGTCATTCTACAGCTTATGGCGTTCCTTGGAATACTTATGGTATATGGGGTATAGATCATTTTAATGGTACCGCTGTTGGTAGTGCATTTTATAATAATGCCGCTAGAGGATTTATTCATGGTCATGCATCAAGCAGTTCTAATGCTCATTGTGGATTATTTGCTCCTGGAACAAGTACTATAAAATATTCAAATTTAGTTATGACACCCAATCAAAGCAATGGTTCTTCTTCACTCAGAACTCCATCTGGAAGATATGTTAAAATACCGATGGTATATAAATACCAAGATTCAAATGAAATGGTGGGTAAGTTAAGAGGAATAAGTTTTGTAAACAGAGGTCTTATTGGACAAAGACATGTGAATAATGGTTCTGTAATTGGTTATACTGTTGGATGCTCTGATTGGGCAGCAAATCCCGGAGATTGTATGCTATTAGAATATTAATATATTTTAGGGGAAATATAATATGATCAAACCAGGTTATAAAACTAGTGAATTTTGGTTTACATTAGTCAGTTTCATATTTAGTGGACTATATTTAATAGGGTTATTTGGCGAAGATTCTCAACAAAAAGAAGATTTGATACGAGATGTTAGTCATGGTGTAGAAAGTATTATACTAATAGGTGGTCAATTAGCCATATTAGTTAAATATTTAAATGGTAGGAAAGAGATCAAAAAGACATTCTATTCTTCTACTAGTCCAACAACAACAGAAAATACTCAATCAAATGAACCAGTTCCAGTACCAAGCAGAAAATCTAAAAGTAGATCTAGAAAACCTAATTCAAGAAAATCAAAAAATCCTAGGCGAAGTTAAATCTGTTGCTATTGCACAAGCATGGAAAATTTTGCAACTAGCAGTAGCTAAAATAGTACAAAGTATAGAAAATAAAAGCAAAAGTTTAGCAGGAAAAGATAAAAAAGAAATAGCAATGTCACTATTATCACAATTTTATGATGCTGTCTTTATAGCGATAGATATTCCCCTTGTTCCATCTGTTGCAGAATCTATTATACATAAGTACACAAAAAGTTTTTTGATGATTTTGGTTAGTTCCAGTATAGATGCAATGGTTGCAACATTCAGAGAGATTGGAATATTCCCATCAAAAGATTATTTGTCAGCAGTAACAGTCAATGAAGTGCCATAAATAAAAAGGAAAAATATATGAACGTTACACAAAGTTTTGAAGAATTTTCTAAAGGACTCGGTGCCATGGATTTGGCTCTTTATGCTGGTGTTGGATTAATTCTATGGGTCTTGTTCAAAGATCAATTAAGTCCGGTTCAGTCCGCTTTGCTAAAACTCTTTAATAAAGATCAATTCTCTCTCCCAGTGGATGTTAAAACTCCAGTTGTTGTATCCAAACCCAAATCGTCTGAGGATGTATTTTTTCAATTAGTAGCAAGCTGGAAACAAACCAGAGACTTGGCTGTTAAAAGTGGATGCTCAGAAGCTGTTAAAGTAGCAGATGAAATGTTTCCACACTTGTCCCCAAATGCTTGTTCACCAGATAAAGGAAATGTTCTATGAAAGACAAAAATAGTATTTTATTAATTATTGCTGGAATTTTAGTTGTTATAGGATTATTAAAACCAAATTTATCTAATCTTATCCCATCAAAAAATAATACTAATCGAGTAGTATTAAATCTTGAAGCTCCCACAGATGATACTATCAAAAAAGAATGTGACGATGTTATAGCTGTTGTAAAAAATGGAAATAAAACTGATGCTATAAGATTAAGAGATCTTTATGCAGATATTGCTGATTTGATAGCTTTGGATCAAGAAAATGAAGTTATTAGAAATACAGAAGAGATTAAACAGGCTAATAGTTTATCTGGTCTTATGCTTAAGTTGGATATAAAAGATAAATACCAAAATCTTGCTAAGGAGAGCAAAGATGTTATTGTCTCAGTCATAGGTGATGATTCTGTACCATTAAGTGCTGAACTACGAGCAGAAGCAGTAAAAGCTTTTAGGTATTTAGCATGGGCATACGATCAAGGAGCTAAATAATGGCTAGATTTACGCCAGAAGAATTATATACTAATTATAGAAAAGGTTTTAGTGGCTGTTTATGGGAACAGCATGTTTTTGATCATTTAATGGAAAATAGTAAATATCCGTTATTTGGAGATGCTAGCAAAAGGATTAGTAATAGTGGTAAAGGAAAATTAAGTACGCCATATAAAAGCGTATTAAAGTTTGATAAAAAAGCTTACGAAGAGAGACAAACTACTGGAGATTGTGTAAGTCATGGCACAAGAAATGCTTGTGATGTTAGTAGAGCTGTTGAGATAGATATAAATAGAGAAAAAGAATCTTGGGTAGCAAGAGGAGCAACAGAGGCTATTTATGGAGCAAGAGGTCATGGTGGCCAAGGCATGAGTTGTGCCAGAGCAGCAGAATTTGTAAATAAAAATGGTGGAATAGTACTAAGAAAAAACTATAACGGAGTAGCAGATTTTAGCAAATATAATGGTAATCTTGGAGCTGGCTGGGGAGCAAGAGGACTACCAGATAAAGTTATAGATATAGCTAATGACCATCAAATAAAAACAGTAAGTTTAGTTACTACTATAGAAGAAGCACGAGATGCTCTTGCTAATGGATATGGATTAGCAGTATGCTCTAATTATGGCTTTAGCAATAAAAGAGATAAAAAAGGCATAGCTAATGTTAGTGGTAACTGGGCCCATTGTATGGCTTGGATAGCCTGTGATGATACTGGCAGTGAACCATTATTCTTAGTTCAAAATAGTTGGGGCAAATGGAATGATGGAGGTCATCCAGAATGGGGTCCTATTCCTGATGGATCATTTTTAATCCGTGCCGAAGTAGCCGCTGGAATGTTAGCAGCAAATGGCTCATATGCTTTTAGTAACTTTGACGGATTTCCTGTACAAAAACTTCCTTCTTATGGTTTTGAGGATTATTTATGACAAGAATTTATGTTGCTTGTGGTGGTTCATCCACATTTAATGGTATTTATGATGGAGATAATTTTGATACTACTTTTACAAAACCAAATGATATATTTGGGACAATAGGAGCTATTTATTTAACAAATAGTGGTACCACTTGGCAACTTATTAATAATCAAAATAGTTTAGTATTATATACTCTACTAACATCCGTGAATCCATCTTTACCTATTAGTTACGATAGCTGGTCGGCCGTAAATGGAATTGCACCAGCCATAAAAACATATGCATATAATTGGAGTACGCAAGTAAATGGATCCTATGTTTTTAATAAAATTATTATTACAGGGGCAGGGACGGAAGGAGGTACTAGCGACATAAACGGAACATATACCTATGCTACAGATGATTATGGGCATAGTTTTGTTAATAGTAATAATTTATTTAGAATAGTACAAACTTATAATCAATGGAGAATTTATCCAGTAGGTGGTACTGATGAATACTATACTTTTGGTGGTAGTGCATCGGAACCTCCTATTAGTGATGGAGCGGGAACTGGTGACGTTTGGACAGTAAGTACCCATGGTGATTCAGGAATAATCTCTACATTAGATATGTCAGATACTTGCGGTACCGGAACATCTTCATACACAACAAATGTTTTTGTTGGAATGACCAATAATAAAGCGCGAGTTTTAAAACGAGGAAATAATTTTTATATTAGAGGAGTAGATATTCCATAATGAGACTATTAGATCAAATAGCATTAAATAGATTAATTAGCATTATTACTAATTTTATACTGGGTATATTAAAAATTTTTGCTCCTAAATCCATAGATGATATAGAAATACCAAAACCAAAACGTAAAAAAATATTACCATGGAGAAACAATGATCAAAATACTTAATACTATATTATTACTATCTGTAGTAGCTTTGCCTATGAGCTATGAATATAATGGTTCTACAAAAGCATCAGTAGTTTTAGCAGGATCAATTATAAAAGCTCAACACTCAGAAACCACCAATAAATATAAAAGAAAAGATTGCCCAGTATGCAAAGGTAAAGGATGGTATATAAGCGGTGACGGAATTAAGAAAGTAGACTGTGGGTACTGCGAGCCAGACACCAAACAACCATCTAAAGTTGTTGTTCATCCTCCTGTTGTTTTGGAGCAGAATTGCACTACGGGTTCCTGTAAGCCAATAAATGTGAGGCAATAATATGGCTAAATCTAAAAATAATAAACAATTAGAAAATATAGCTAAAGATGTTCTTAAAAAAGCTAATATTCCAGAAGATCAGAATTTTGGAAGCATAATTGCTATCTTAATGGTAATTAGTATAATATTAACTGTAATTAGAGTTTTACAAGAATGTAATAAAAATAAAACTTTAAATATGACATCCAAAGAAGTCGGTGGTCTTTATGGTGCAGAAATACGATCCTACAGTCTCAAACGAGGCTGGTTTACCAGATTAAGAATCAAACGTATTATGCGTCAACAGCTCTCAAAAGAAGACTATCATAAATATGCTATAAAATTAACTGAAGTTCTGCTAGATAAAGGAGAAACTATCACGGATGGCGAAGCATTAACACTACTGGAGGCATCCAATGTTTAATTTATTAGTTTGGTGTGTATATGGTTTATTTGTCGGCAGTATAGCCAAATCAATAGTGCCAGGAGAAGAAAATTTTGGTTTTGTAAAAACTGTAGCACTAGGAGTAGCTGGCTCATATATGGGTGGAGCCGTATTATATATGCTGGGCGAGTATAGTAGTCTTAGCCCTGCTGGTATATTTATGGGGGTAGCCGGAGGAATTCTAACCCTTGTCCTGTATAACAAACTCAATTCAACAGCAAGATAAAGTAGCAGTTATTCTTTGGTTGTATCATATTGATCTATGGCCAGAATTCTATAATCTGTTAAAACCATTATCTGATAATATTGTTTTATATTTAGGTTTGTGTGATAGTACAATTTCTGATTATCCACAAATAGAAAAAGATATCAAAACTTTGGATCACAAATTATATTATCAAAATAATTATGGCTGTGACGTTGCGCCATTTTTAAATCAAATACAGACAGTGTCTGAACCCACATTTATTAAAATACACTCTAAGAAATCATCGTGGGGCGTCAAGAACAATATCCAGTGGAGATCTGTTTTGGTTCATGATCTCATAGGATCAAAACAAATATTTGATAATAATATAGTACAATTATTAGATCCGACTGTTGGTATGATATGTAATCAAAATCTGTTATTAGACAATAGAGAAATCAGAAATACTGATATTATAAAAAATATTGTCAATATGATGAATATAGATTATGACTATGTGGCAAATTCATCATTTCCAGCTGGTAATATGTTTTGGTCAAAAACATCAATCTATAAAAAATATTTTACTCCAAAAATATGTGAAAAATTAAATTTTTATCTACAACAAGAAAAAGGTAAAGTAGATGATACCGCAAGCGGAACATACGCTCATTCTTTAGAAAGAATATTTGGCTATATTATAAAAGCAAATTATAAAACATTTAATTTCCCTCAGCACGATGTTATTAAAATTTTGAATGACCAAGCTCCGAATGAGCAATATTATTCTTTAATCATCACTTATGATAATCACTGTTATTTGACAGAAGATCTAAATGCCTATGGTAATATTATAGACAAAAATAAAGATACTATGCTAATAGAATGGCTTCATATGCCAACTATTATATATCAAAATTATATTATTATAGATAAACATACAATAGTTAAAGATAAAAATGCAAAAAATTCAATCAATTAAAGATTTAATACACAATCCTATTTTTCAAAAACTCTTAACAGATCATCCGTGTCTAATTCCTGATGATTTTGATTGGAAAGCATATCTCAAAAATAGTGCTGATCTTGTACATGTTTATGAATTTAGCACAGAATTAGAAGCTAAAATTCATTATGTATTATATGGTAAAAGCGAATATAGAAATTATAAAGAAAAACTAGTGGACAAAACATTTTCTTTAAAAGAATATGAAAATATTTTACAAAATTATCAATTTGATCCAAAAATATATAAAATATTAAATGTGGATTTATCTTATTTTACCGATGAGGACGCCACGTTACATTTTTTACGACACGGAATACAAGAGAAAAGAGAATATTTAACAGATTATAAATATAATGATATATTAGAAACTTCCAGTAAAAGTATAGCAAAAATACAAAAAGCAGATATATTATTAATTAATCATGCGTCGTCGTTAACCGGGGCACCAAAAGCTCTAGTAAATATATATCATCATTTAATTAAACAAAATTTAAAGGTATTATTTGTTGATATTCTTCCAACTAATTGTTTAAATGTTGACAATCAAGCGTATCATCTAAACAATATGCACCTATTAAAACAAATTATTAGTAAAAGTAATCCATCTAAAATATATTCTAATTCATTAAATATTTATTTGTTATATGTGTCTAAATTTATAGAAGAATTAAAATATACAACATTATACTTTCATGAAACATATAATGGTTTTAGCATTTTTACTAATGATAAATATAATAACTTATTAAAAAATCAACCAATTTATGTGGTAACAGAAAAAATTAAAAATGAGTTTATATCTAAAGGGTTTACAAATATCCACGTTTCTCCACCATTCTTACCAACAGAAGAACAATCCAAGATAGATCTTTTAAAACATGAGAATATAGACCAGCCTATTATTAGTGTTAATGGAAAAAATAGATTAGACAAGAATAAAGTCATTATAGGTATGTGTGGAACCGTATGTAAAAGGAAAAATTTCGATCTCTTTGCTAATCTATGCTCTAAGCACCCTTATGTACAATTTTTATGGATTGGGGCAGATCCTAAGAAGGTAGAAGAAAAATACAAGAATATCAAGAATTTATTTATTGTCTCAACAACAGAAAATCCGTACAAGTATTTCAATATTCTGGACTATTTTTTCTTAACAAGTATATCCGACCCTTGTCCCTTTGTTGTATTAGAGAATCTGTATATGAATAAAAAAATCATAGTATTAGATAAAAATATCCACTATGAACATCCAAAAGAAAAACTAGAAAATTTTATTATTTTATACGATCATAACAATGATCTCAATACTATTTCTAGAAAACTAAAAAATTTAAATCTCAATAAAACACCAAATAAAACAACACAAAATATTGATTATATAATTTCAGAATTCTCAGCGCCCAAAATCATACTCGACACGATATAAAAAACACTGTTGACTTTTGATCAGCATCGAGTATCATATCTTCATGAGACCATCGTGGACAAACTATTTTCTGGGCATGGCTAAAGTTGTATCTCAACGTAGTCACGATATTCATACAAAACACGGTTGTATTATCACGGACGTAAATAATAGAATTTTGGGTGCCGGATATAATGGCTTTGCCAGAGGATTGGATGATCAACAATTACCAAAAACCAGGCCAGAAAAATATCCATGGATGATTCATGCCGAAAGAAACGCTTTATCCAATTGTGTTGTTAGGCCAGATAATGGTGTTGCATATGTTACTGGTCAATGCTGCAATGATTGTATTATGGCATTGTGGCAAGAAGGAGTGACAAAAGTTTTTATGACAGATGATCATGGGACAAAATTATTTGATAGTGAAGCAAAAAAAAGATTTGATGACTTTGTAAAAATGAGCGGAATAGAAATACTGATAGTAAAACCTGATCTTTCGTGGATTAAGAATCTTTGCGGTGTATTATGATATCACCTAAAATTTTACAACAGTCTACGTCATTCTGCGTAAAAATACTCGACAAAGGAATAAGTGTATGATATTTGATGAACAAATTACCAGAAAACCAGATCATTATCCTTGGACACAAGATTTTATAGAGGCAATGCACAACGGATTTTGGACTCATAGAGAATTTAATTTCCAAAGTGATGTTCAAGATTTTCTTGTTAATTTAACAGACCAAGAAAAACAGATTGTTATAAGAGCTTTATCTACAATAGGTCAATTAGAGATATCAGTAAAGAAATTTTGGGCTAAACTAGGAGATAATCTTCCTCATCCATCGATTAATGATATGGGATATGTGATGGCCAATGTAGAGGTCATTCATGGAGATGCTTATGAAAGATTACTAGAAGTATTAGGTATCGATGATAGTTTTGATGAGATTCTAAAATTGGATATCATCAAAGGACGAGTAAACTATCTCAGAAAACATTTGCATAAATTCCATGAAAATAATAAAAAACAATTCATTTACTCTTTAATACTATTTACATTGTTTGTTGAAAATATCGCTTTATTTTCTCAGTTTTATACAATAAGTTGGTTTGGTAGATATAAAAACCTTCTTAAGGATACAAACAAACAAGTAGAATATACATCCAGAGAAGAAAATCTACACGCTATGATAGGCATAAAGATTATCAATGCTATCCAAGAAGAGTATCCAGAATTGTTTGATGATGAGCTAAAAGACAAGATAATATCAGAAGCATCAGAAGCGATCAAATATGAATGCCAAATAATAGAGTGGATTGTAAATGGGTATGATCATGATAAGTTAAATTCACCGCTCTTAAAAGAATTCATTAAAAACAGAATGAACGAATCATTAATTAAAATAGGATTTGATCCCGTATTTGATATCGATGAAGAAGTTATAGGGAAAACATCGTGGTTTGATGAACAGGTACTAGGAAATAATATGACAGATTTTTTCCATAGCAGACCAGTAGAATACGCAAAAAGCACACAAAGTTTTACAGAAGAAGATTTATTTAATTAGGACATATAAGGAATATGAATAAGAAATATTACTGGTTAAATTCTCATAGCAGAATTTTCCTTGAGAGAGGTTATCTAAAAGAAGGTATTACTCCAGAAGAAAGAATCAGACAGATTGCTGAAAATGCAGAGAGTATTTTACATATTCCTGGATTTGCAGATAAGTTTGAAGATTATATGAGTAGGGGATTTTATTCCTTATCAACGCCTGTGTGGACGAACTACGGTAACAATAGGGGACTTCCTGTTTCATGTTTTAGTTCCTATATTCCTGATACTATGGATGGAATATTAGATAAAGTAGCAGAAGTTGGAATGATGAGTAAGTTGGGCGGAGGAACATCAGGATTCTTTGGCGATCTAAGAGCAAGAGGAGCCAAGATTAGTGTTGGTGGAGAATCCAGTGGTCCTGTACATTTTATGGAACTTTTTGATAAAGTTGCCGAAGTTGTATCTCAAGGGTCAGCACGTAGAGGATCATTTGCTGCTTATTTACCAATAGAACATCCAGATGTTAACGAATTCTTACAAATCAGATCAGAAGGACATAATATTCAAAATATGAGTATTGGTGTCACAATCACTGATGATTGGATGAAAGACATGGTTAACGGAGATAAAGACAAGAGAAAAATTTGGGCTAAAATTATTCAAAAAAGATTTGAGACAGGATATCCTTATCTTGTATTTATAGATAATGTTAATAATCATGCCCCACAACCATACATAGATCAAAAATTAAAGATTAAAAATAGCAATCTATGCTCAGAGATAACCTTGTTTACTGATGAGCAAAATTCATTTGTTTGCGTTTTGTCTTCTCTGAACCTACTTCATTGGGATGAGATCAAAGATACAGATGCTATAGAGACATTAATATATTTCTTAGACTCTGTTAATGAAGAATTTATTCGTAAGACAAAAAATTTAAGATTTATGGAGGCTGCTAGAAATTTCGCCATGAACCAAAGAGCTTTGGGTATGGGTGTTCTAGGATGGCATTCTTTATTGCAGTCTAAAATGATTGGTTTCGAATCTATGCAGGCTAAATTATTGAATACAGAAATTTGGAAAATTATAAGATCAAAAGCAGATAATGCAACTGTTGAATTAGCAAAACTTTTAGGAGAACCTCCTTTATTAAAGGGATATGGTAGACGAAATGTAACAACATTAGCTGTTGCACCAACTACTTCAAGTTCTTTTATTCTTGGTCAGGTTAGCCCATCTATTGAGCCGCTTAATTCAAATTATTTTGTTAAAAAATTAGCTAAGGGTAATTTTACATATAAAAATCCATATCTAAAAAAATTATTAAAAGATAAAGATCAAGATAAAGAGCATATCTGGAAAGATATTTTGATCAGAGGAGGATCTGTACAACATTTAGATTTTTTATCACAGGAAGAAAAGGATATTTTTAAAACTTTTGGTGAGATTTCTCAGAAAGAGATTGTTATTCAAAATATTCAAAGACAAAAATATATCGATCAAGCTATTTCCTTAAACCTAATGATTCCGCCAAACTGTCAGGCCAAAGAAGTGAGTGAGCTATTAATATACGGATGGGAGAATGGAGTGAAAACATTTTATTATCAAAGGTCATCCAATCCTGCTCAAGAATTAGTACGTAGTATTTTAACCTGTTCATCATGCGAGGCATAAATGATAAAAGTGAAAAGTGTACATCCAGAAGCTAAACTTCCTACCAGAGTAAATAATAATGATGCTGGTGCAGATTTATATTCTGTTGAGCATAAAATCATTGAACCATTAACTAGAGCTTTAATCAGTACGGGTATTACTATAGAATTACCAGAAAATGTATACGGTCGCATTGCACCAAGATCTGGTCTAGCATTTAAACATGGTCTTGATATTTTGGCTGGCGTTATAGATGAAGGATACAGAGGTACTATCGGTGTTATTGTATATAATACAGACAAGGATAATTCCTATGAAATCAATGTTGGTGATAAAATTGCTCAACTAATTATAGAAACATATCATAAAGAATCATTTGGTTGGAGTGATAACCTGAGTGATTCTGAAAGATCTGAGAAAGGATTTGGGTCATCTGGAACTAAATAATATTTTATAGTAAGGTGTATTATATTACATATTATTGCTTACATCTTTCTGTAAAGAGAGGCTCAATTGAAAAAAAATAATAAAACTGGTAAGAACAAACAAAAAGTAATCGACGCAACAAACAATATTCAACCTACCGGATTGTCTTATAGAAATAAATTAAAACCTAGAACTGAAAATCAAAAAAACTATACTAAATCCATAGTAGATAATACTATTACATTTTGTCAAGGATTAGCTGGTAGTGGAAAAACACATATTGCTATTGGTATGGCAATAGAATCACTATTAGAAAATAAAGTTAATAAAATCATAATAACAAGACCAGTGATAGAAGCTGGAGAAAAATTAGGATATCTTCCAGGATCGGCAGAAGAAAAACTCCATCCGTATCTGTTACCAATCATTGATGAAATTCATCATTTTATTACTCCAGCCCAATATGCATCCTTCAAACTAAATAATAAAATAGAAGTTGTTCCACTAGGATTAATGAGAGGAAGAAATTTTCATCATTGTTTCATCGTAGCCGACGAGTGTCAAAATGCGTCATACGAACAATTAAAGATGTTATTGACAAGAACAGGCCAGCAAAGTAAAATGGTGCTCACAGGAGACATAGGACAGTCTGATCTCAGCAGGCATTTGCAGGGTGGCTTCATTACTATGATAGAAGCCCTTGAAGGAGTACCTGGAATAGGATATTGTAAATTAGAATCATCTGATATTGTTAGAAATGCAATTATATCAGATATTTTATCAAGATTAGATACTTATGAAAGAAATAAATCATAAACAGTGCCTTTTATTAAATGCTGACTACACACCGATACATATAATATCTTGGAAAAAAGCCATTATATGGTCTATGAAATATACTTTAGAACATAAATATGCTATTGAAATAATATCTTATTATGATGATGAATTTATACAAGGCAGTTGTGGGAAAAGATACCCAGTTCCTGCCGTAGCAAAAATCCGAAACTTTTTTAATCTCTACCATAGAACCATTAATTTTTCTCGTAAAAATTTATTCATAAGAGATAATTATACATGCCAATACTGTGCCAAAAAATTACCTATTGCACAGTTGACATATGATCATGTTGTTCCAAAAAGTAGATTTGACAGAAACAATAAACATAAATGCACAAATTGGATTAATATCGTAACCTGTTGTTGGGAATGCAATAATAAAAAAGGGAATAGAACACCAAAAGAAGCCAATATGAAACTTCTTAATCAGCCAATTATACCAAAATATTGCTCCGTCTACTTGCCGTGGTATCGTGACTTTTTTACTATAGATGGTAGTTTTCCTGAATGGGCTCCATTTATAGAAGGTTATATTAATAATGAGAGTAAATGCATCTGATTATAAAATTAGTACCAGAGATACCACAGAAGATAAGTTTTATACTATCAATGGCTTAGAATCTTTTATAGACGATAATGGAGATCCTAGAACAACAGCAGAGTCTGATAAGATATATGCTAAAGCTATTAAAAGTTATTCATCAAAAGATATTCACAATAAATTACTTCAGTATAGATATTATATATTAACAGATTCCAATAATAATCTCTATAATCCAATAGAAGAGTCATCGCTATTATCTATTACAACAAAGAATCAGTCATATATCAATAAAGTTTGCAAGAACGAGCAAATCTTTACTGAAGTTACTCATAGCATATTTAACCAATATGTTTCTTTTCTGAAAACAAAAAGTAAAAAATTTTTAGTCTCGGCTCAACGAGAAATATAAATTATGCCGACATATTCTTATTTGTGCAATAATTGTAATTGTGGATTTGAATTATTTTTGTATATTAAGGATTATACTGAACATCCACAGTGTCCACAATGCAATAAGAATACTACAGATCGCGACTACAGCATAGACATGCTCACTCTCAATTCGTCCGTTAAAAAATCTGATACAGAATTAAAAACTATTGGAGATCTCGCAAATAGAAATAGAGATAGAATGTCTGATGATGAAAAAAATGCTCTTTATATAAAACATAATTCGTATAAAGAAGAAGTTAGCGATAAGCCACTCCCAAAAGGAATGACAAGACTTAAAAAACAAAACAAGGTAAAATGGACATAATATTATGCTAGATCAAAATTTAATGAATGAAAAACTAAAAGAATTACAAGATCTTAGTATAGAAGAACTTAAAAATATTCTAGAGATTAAAAGTGAATATGAGACTGATGAAAATCAAAAGCTAATAGCATGTCCTCATGAAATAGTATTTTCTGTAAATGCAACAGTATTAATGGAAAATGAAAAAGGAGAATTAACAGGAACAAGAGAGGTGTGTTCCAAAAATTACCACATCCCTGTACCAATAGATAAAGATTACGAAATATTTATGAAAACATTTTTTGATCATATTGAAACCTGTTTAATAAATGGAATACAAGAAAGTTCAAAATGAAAGAAAATAATTTTATTTTTCAACAAAATTCATCTAATAATTTAGAAACCAATAAAGATAGGTTTTTCTGTTTGTTAGCAGATAAAGACTTTATTGATAAAGAAAATAATCCAAGATGTAATACAGAAGATAATAAAGTATTAGCAAAGATTAAATACAAACCTAATGGTATGCCAAAATATCTAATACGAATAGATGATACTAAAAAATTATTTAATCCAACATTAGATTTGCCAGAAACTAAAAATATTAAACTATTACATTCTATTGGTAAAGAGACAACATTATTCAAAGAAGTTAATAAAAAAGCATTTGATTTTTATCTAATGTTTCTTAAAACCGGTAATGGTTCATGGATCTTAAACGCTGAAAGAGAGGATATATAATGTCAAAACTAAATAAAACACAGATATATGCTATAAGATGGTTGGCTAATCAAGGAACCACACAAGAAAGAATAGCAGCAGAGCTTGATCTTAATATAGAACAAGTTATAAAGACATTGGAAAAATATGGTTCATCAGACAAAAGCAATGCCATAGAAGAAAAACAAAGCCCGGTAAAACAATCAAGTATGATAACAGAAACCTCTGGTAAGAGAACAAAAAACGTAGCAATTATGACCAAAGAGGCTTCTGAACAACATGACGCAGCAAGACATAAAACACAAACAGTGAATAACAATGAAAATTCTATCTTTAGACCGAAGAGTAATGGATAAATATACTTCAAAATATTCGAATGGAAAATTGGTATCAGCAGCACAATATATAACAGAATTAATATGTGAAAATAAAGCTAAAAAAGATAAATTAGATTTACATTATAGATTTTGGACTACGAAATCATGGTCTGCATATTACAGAAATCAAATAGCATCAGCTAATAAACTAATAGAAAAGTATGATGTAAAAGCTATCATAGCAGCACTTAGGCACAAGGACGCAGAAAAAATATACTCATTGCGAGCGCCACACCTTCCTGCTATAATAGAAAAAATGCAAAATGAGATCAACGCTCAAAATACTGTATTAACACAAAAATTTGATAGAAAAGATAAGTTGACTCTTAGGCCCAAGCAACAAACGAATAGTATTATCTCAAGATTAGAGGAATTAGAATGACACTTAAAGAGGATGTGATTAAGAATTTTGGTGACGAAATTATCTTAAGTGGTAACGCACTAGTAGATAAAAAAGTTCTTACTATTCCCGTAGGACCATCTTTAGACATTGCCTTAAATGGAGGTATTCCAGAAGGAAGTTTCGTTGTTCTAACAGGACAACCAAAATGCGGTAAAACAACAACGTCATTAGATTTTGCAGCTACCGCACAAAAGAAAGAATATGCTTATGGATCTTTTAAAGATGGTAGGCAAGTGTACTACCTTAACATTGAGGGTAGACTTAAGAAAAGAGATTTAGAAGGTATACCAGGATTAGATCTAACTAAATTTCATATCATAGGTAGTCAACAAGGAAAAATACTACATGCTGAAGAGTATTTACAAATAGCAGAAAGAATTATTAATGAAATACCTGGATGTATTCTAATTATTGATTCTTATTCAGCATTATGCACAGAAGCCGAAATTACAAGCGATATGGATAAAATGCAAAGAGCTGATGGGGCTAAATTATTAGCAAAATTTTGTCGCAAGGTTGCAAATGTTATACCTGTCAATAAAAACATAGTTATTGGTATTACTCACTTAATGGGCAATCCAACAGGATATGGTGCAGAGTTTAAAGAAAAGAGCGGACAAGCTATTGCATATCAAACGGATATAAAATTACGAGCAAAAACATTCAAGCCATGGATTATTGGTACCGATAATACACAAATAGGCCAAGAGATAGAATGGCAAGTGGTATGCTCTGCTCTTGGCCCTCCTGGTGCAACTACAACAAGTTATATTAGATATGGTCAGGGGATAGATAAATATACAGAACTTGTTAATCTCGCTTCAGATGTTGGTATTATTAATAAGGGTGGTGCATGGTATACTATCACTAATTTAGAAGATAAGCCAAAGTTTCAAGGAACGGAAAAAGTAAGGGCATTCCTATTAGAAAATAATGAAGCGTATAAAAAGATAGAACAAGATGTTAAGAGTGTTTTGGGAATCAAATGAAAATCGTAGACTTGGATGGAAATATCCATACTTGGCACTTGACAGGTCATATAGCGAAGGGTAAACTTACCAATAAGTCTTCTTTCCATCTGATGGCAAGAAAGCTCATTACTGATACTTTTCCAACTCTACAAATTTTGGAAGAAGTTTCAATACCCTTAAGGAAATCAGAAACACTATATTTAGATTTTTATTTACCGTTACCTAAATTATGCATAGAAGTTCATGGTGAACAGCATTTTAAGTTTGTTCCATTTTATCATAATAATATTCTTAGTTTTTTAAAATCTCAGAAAAGAGACAAAGAAAAAACAGAATGGTGCGAAAAGAATAATATCAGACAAATAGTATTGGCATGTCACGAATCTGAATCAGAATGGAAAGAAAAGCTAAAATATGAGTAAAACAACACAAGAAGAAATACAGCATTGGGATAAAATTCTAGACGATTATGAGAAAACATTATCTCTACCAGAATATTCATCTGGATGTTCTGTTCCTGAGGCAGAAATAAACCATTATCTTAGTATGTCTAGAGATGAGATAGAAAAATTAAATCCAGAAGATTGTGCTCAAATATCTTATAGATTATCTCAATTCGGATTCTATTTACAACGTAGTTTGAACAGGGAAATAGCCAGATTTAATTGGGCAGAAGAAAGTATCAAAGAGACCATAGCTGACGAAATAAATAATTATAAAGGTTATGGATACTTAGAGAAATCATTACAGGCCATCAAACACAATGATAGGGCCTCTAATCTATATAAGATTAAAAAATATGCACAACAACGCATGGATAGACTAAGTTATTTGGCCAATAATATTAAAAATTTATCAGATATACTTCTTTCTATACAAAGAACCAAGGTGAAACATGCCTCTTGATAATAATGATATCAAACAATTAATAGCAATTTTACAGAAGGGGCTGTCATCTGACCAAGATGAATCTGTTCCAGAAGTAATAGAGAAGCCCAAACGTAAAAGGGGTAAGATACAGCAGGCAGACGTCTCTGTATCAAAACAAAGCGGTCGTACAAAAAGGTCTGGATCTGCAAATAAGTTTGACCTGATGATGGAAAAAAATTTACATAAAGAAGATCTCGAAATTGATAAATTATTATCAAAGTATCCACCAACAATCAGGTCGCGAGAGTTTTCTCCTGTCGATGTAAAATGCAGGGTATGCGGAAGAGAAGAAAGTATTAATCCAGCATTAATGAATGATGCACCGAATAGATATAAATGTAACAGATGTTCAAAGGAGCCAGGATAATGGTTTTGTGTGATCCGTCAGCGGAAAGAGCGGTGCTTAGCTGCATAATGCAATATGGGGAAAAAGCATATTATGAGATTAATGATATCATAAGCGAATCATGTTTTACTATAGATAGTAATCAACTAATTTATAGTTGTATCAAAAATATATTTGCCAATGGACAAGTTACTACTCTCGATATAGCCTCTATATACTCTGCATCCCAAGATTTGGGTATGTCGCATATTCTGAGCAAAAAAGAAGAAGCTCAGCATTTAAAGGCTATTTTGGATTTTCCGGCAAGTATAGAGAACATCAATCAATTCGCAACTAAAATAAAGAAGCTTGAAATAGCAAGATCTTTACATAAGGAGCTAGAAACGGCACAAGAAAAATTATTAGATGTTACTGGCTCAGAACCAATATCATCTATATTATCTATTGCTGAAGATACATTATTAGACTTTGGTTCTCATTTATCAAATGATAATGAACCAAAATCTATTGGAGATGGAATAGATACCTATATTGATTATTTAAAAAGCAATCCTGTAGATCAGCTTGGCATATCAACAGGTTTCCCAATATATGACCATGCTATCGGCGGAGGATTCAGAAAAGGAACAGTTAATGTTATTGCGGCAAGACCAAAGGTTGGTAAAACATTATTGGCTGACAATATAGGATTTTATATAGCTAATAAACTGGGCATTCCTGTATTGAATATGGATACAGAAATGAGCACGAATGATCATATTCATAGAATATTAGCTATGATGACAGAGACAGAAATTAATAGTATTGAAACAGGTAAATTTGCATCCATTCCAGTAACAAATAAAAAGATCAATGAGGCAACAGAATCATTAAAGAATACCAAACTATACTATAAGTCTATTGCTGGCAAACCATTCGACGAACAGCTGAGCATAATGAGAAGATGGTTATGTAAAGATGTTGGATTAAATGCAGATGGAACAGCCAAGGATTGCGTTATTATATATGATTATTTAAAACTTATGGATAGTGCTGGGATTAGTCAGGACCTAAAAGAATACCAAATTCTAGGATTCATGATGACAGCACTGCATAATTTTGCTGTTAAGTACCAAATACCAATTTTGAGTTTCATACAATTAAACAGAGACGGGATCTCTAAAGAGAGCACCGACACAGCGTCTGGATCAGATAGGATTATCTGGCTATGTAGCAATTTCTCTATTTTTAAAAGAAAGTCTGACGAGGAAATGGCAGAGGACTCTGGAAAAAGCGGAAACAGAAAACTGGTTCCACTAATATCTAGACATGGTGGTTGTTTAGACGATAATGATTATATTAATTTTAATCTTAAGGGGTGGTGTGCAAAGATTACAGAAGGACAAACAAAACTAGAGATATCTAACGGTGTTAAACATGAAAAAGATGGATTTATAGTAAATGAAGACAATAATGACGAAGAAATCAGTTTCGTATAATCAACATAAATTAAAACTATTATCAGATAAACTATGCGATAATATAGAATCTTTATTAGATTATTTTGGAATAGAATACAAAAGGTTGTCCAAAATGATAACCATGAGTTGTCCCATACATGGAGGAGACAATTCTTCAGCACTTAATCTATATCCAGAAGGAGAGACCTATAGAGGCAATTGGAAATGTCGTACTCATAATTGTGAGGAAATATTTAAGTCTTCGATTATAGGTTTTATTAGAGGAGTTATATCCCATAATAATCATAATTGGGTTAAGAATGGAGATCCTGTATGCTCCTTCGACGAAGCCTTAGCATTTGCACAAAGTTTTATAAAGCAAAATTTATCAGATATTAAAATTGATAAAAAAACGATAGAAAAAAGCAGCTTTGTAAATACTATCAATTATATTAATACCAAGCAAAATAATAATCAATCTAGGGTAACCAAACAACAAATTAGAAAATCGTTAGTTATACCATCAAAATATTTTATTGATAGAGGATTTTCTGAAAACATACTGAATAAATATGATGTTGGCGACTGCGTAACAGAAAATAAAGAGATGACTAGTCGTGCTGTTGTGCCAGTATATGATGTCGATTACAAATACATGGTTGGTTGCACAGGACGCAGTATACATGAAAAATGTAATAAATGTTCATATTTTCATGATGGTGCCGCATCCTGTCCAGATAATGAATATTCTTGGTTGATGTCAAAGTGGAGACACAATAAAGACTTTAAAACACAAGAGTATTTATACAATTATTGGTTTGCAAAAGACTTCATTAAAAAAACTGGCTGTGCTATTATTGTAGAAAGCCCAGGTAATGTATGGAGATTAGAAGAATCAGGTATACATAATTCTGTAGCTATTTTTGGTTGCTCCCTATCTGATAAACAAAAAATGCTATTAGATATTTCTGGCGCCTTAACTCTAGTTCTTATTATGGATAATGATGATGCTGGCAAAAAAGCAACAGAAGCTATGATAAAAAAATGTCACAAAATATATAACATTCATAATATAGTAATTAAAAAAGAAGATATAGCCTCAATGAGTGTTGATGAAATTAAACAAGAAATATTACCCGAACTAGAAAAATTATCTCTATGACAAAAATAATAGCATTCGCAGGAAGAAAACAATCAGGTAAAACAACTTGCTCATCATTCCTGCAAGATGTGATAGTCTCTAATAATCTGGGATCATGTAAAGTCTATAATTTTGCAGATTCTCTAAAGCAAGATATATGTATTAATATGCTTGGTTTAACATATGAACAATGCTACGGGGACGATAATCATAAGAATTCTCTAACCCAAATAGAATGGAAAAATATTCCGGGATATAATATATCATGGACTTTTAGTAAAGATCATGACGAGAGCGGAAGAATGACCGCTAGACAAGTGATGCAATTTATTGGTACAGAGATTTTTAGAAATATAAAAAATGATATATGGGCTGTTTCAACTATAAATAAAATCAGAACAGAAAATCCAGATTATGCTATTATAGCGGATTGTAGATTTCCCAATGAAAAAGATATAGTATCAAATAACAATGGTATTGTAATTAAACTTACTAGGAATCCATTTAACTCTGATCATGCCAGCGAAATAGCTTTTGACGAAAACGTATACAACCAAAAAAGTTTTGATCTTATTATTAATAATAGCAAAATTTCTATAGAAGAACAAAATAAGCTGTTATTGGATTTTCTTAAGAACAAAGGAGCACTATCATTATAATAACATATTTTAGATCATCAAGCTTTAATGCTCATTCAATGTGTGAGCAGCAGTATTTTATCGAATATGTGCTTGGTTGGCGAGGACCGTCTGGACAAAAGGCTGATAAAGGAACAATAGTACATAAAGTTCTTGAAATTTTAGCTGTTATTAAAAAAGCCGAACAAGATAACCAATCAAACATCAATGATGATATAGCGGGCTTAATAGATATCAACAATTATGATCTAGAAAAAATCATAGATGTAGTCTATAATCATTATTCGGTATCTGCCAAACACCATAAATGGAGCCCTAAAGACAAAAAAGACTGTACAGAATGGGTGTACAAGGCAATCAAATTCAATAATGGTATGTTTGATCCCAGAAATAGGAAAATTCTTGAGCCGGAGCAACACTTCGACTTTACTATAAATAAAGCGTGGTCTGAATACTCTTTTAAAACACCAGACGGGGTCTTAACGGGTAATCTGGCGCTAAAAGGAACAATCGACTTAATAACTCTTGTTAATGATAATACTATTGAAATAATCGATTGGAAAACTGGAAGAAGATTAGATTGGGCTACAGGACAAGAAAAGACTCAAGAAAAATTAGAAAATGATCCACAATTGAGAATATACCATTATGCTATTAGCCAATTATATCCTCATATAGATCATATTATATTTTCCATCTATTTCATTAATGATGGTGGTCCATTCTCTATATGTTTTGATAAGAGTGATCTTCAAAAAACAGAAGATATGTTAAGACAAAAATTTGAGATTATCAAGTCGGTTAAAAAGCCAAAATTGCATAAAAGTTGGATGTGTAATAAATTGTGCCATTTTGGAAAAACTAACTTTTCTGATTCTAGCATTTTACCAATACTAGAATACAGAGATAATCAAACGTGCAAGCAGGGCGAATTTATGACCAAATGCGAACAAATCAAACATGATTTAGAGTTGCATGGGATTGATTCTGTGGTACAATCATATAAACATCCAAATCATTCGTTTGGAAAATATAAAGCTCCAGGAAGCATAGAAGGAGAATAAATGATGGACGTGATTAAGGAATATATCCCTTTACACGTCCATTCCTAAGTGACTCATTATTCACTTTTGGATGGACTCAGTAAACCAGAACAAATAGCTAAAAGATGCCAAAAAATTGGATCTAAAGTTTGTGCAATCACAGATCACGGAACAATATCTGGTGCTGTACAATTTTATTCTTCCATGAAGAAGAATGGTATAAAACCAATATTAGGATGTGAATTGTATATATCCAATAATGATTGTACAGTCAAAACTCCAGAAAATTCTAAATTAAGTCATTTTATAGTTTTGGCTAAAAACTATCATGGATGGAAATCTTTAATAAAAATTATTTCAAAGTCTAATAGTCCTGATATTTTTTATCACAAACCAAGAATAGATATAGATACTCTATTGCCGTATTTAGATGGTAATATTATTGGCTTTGCTGGTCATCTTGGATCGTTAGTAGCAAATAGTATAAAGAATAATGACTCCAACGCAACTATTAATCTTATTCAAAAACTCAAAGCTGGATTTGGAGAAAATAATTTTTTTCTTGAAGCACAACTAATCGATCAAGAACAAAATAAGGACCAGATAGAACTTACTCAAGAAATTAGAAGATTGGCTAAAATAACCAATACTAAAATAATAGCAACTCCTGATGCTCATTATTGTGAGTCTGATGATGCTGTTGATCAAAGAATTCTCTTGTGTAATAATTTAAAGACAACGTTAACAGACATTAACAGAAAACTAATTTCTGATGAAGAGACTCCAATGTCTTGTTTCTTTAAATCCGACAAATATCATATTCCTTCATTTGAAGAAATGACACAAATACATAATCAAGACGAATTAGAACAAACCATAGAATTAGCATCTATGTGTGAAGATTATGACATTACAAATAAACCAATGTTGCCTTTGTTTAAGTGTCCGAACGATGATAATCCGGATGAATATCTGAGACAATTATGTAGAAATGGCTGGAAAGAAAAGATTGCAAATATTATAGAACAAGATAAACAAGAAGAGTATGTCAATAGGATCAAATACGAACTATCTGTTTTACAGGGTGCTGGTCTGTCTAGCTACTTTTTAATAGTGCAGGATATAGTTAACTACGTGGCCTCTAATGGTTGGCTTCCTGGGCCTGGAAGAGGTAGTGCGGCAGGGTGTCTTGTTTCATATTTGATAGGCATAACCAGTATAGATCCGATAAAAAATGATCTTATATTTGAGAGATTCTATAATGCTGGACGAAATACAGAGGATAGGGTATCCATGCCAGATATAGACGTTGACGTTCCTATCAATAAAAGAGAGGACGTTGTTGCATACATCAAAGATAAATATGGTCATGATAAAGTATCTCAAATGATCACTTTTAATACTATGAAAGGAAGAGGAGCATTAAAAGAGGTCTTAAGAGTATACGGAAATATTTCTTTTGATGAAATGAATAAAATAACCAAATACATCCCTGACGAAGCCAAGATAGCAGATGAATTGCAGGAAATGAAAGAGGAAACGGGAGAAGCATCTATTATACGATGGGCTTTAGAAAATAATGTTGACAAACTCAAGGAATGGTGTTATTTACTAGATGACGGGACGCTGTCCGGTCCTCTCGCTAAAAGATTTGAACAAGCGATTCGTTTAGAAGGAACAAAATCTAACCAATCAAAACACGCTGCTGGTGTTGTGATATCTCAAGAAAAGTTATCTGAAATATGCCCAATGGTTTATGATAATAAAAATAAACAGTTAATAGCTGGTATGGAAATGCAAGATCTTGAATCTTTAGGTGTAATCAAATTTGATATTCTTGGAATAGCAATGTTAGATAAAATTATGAATATTTCCCAAATATTATCAGTAGAAGGAGTTTAATTATGAATAAAGTATTTTCAGAATTAGCTGTCGGAGATAGATTCGAATTAAATGGAGTATCTTATATCAAGATTCAAGAAGTTAGAGTTAGTTGTTGCAGATCTATCAACGCTCAGGACGCTAACAATCCATCAACCAAAACATTCGTTCAAGCATCCACAACGGTGACAATTAATGCCTAATTTTCAAAAAATATGTGTTTTCGACATGGAGACAGATGGAGTCAATCCGGATGTATGCAGTCCAGTACAAATTGCTGCGATTATTATAGATCCAATAAAACTAGAGATAGTTAAAGACTCAGAGTTTAATATAAATCTTAAACCAGAACTTTTACAGGACAATACCGGCTATGCTTATGAAGATAGCGATGTGTTAGACTTTCACTCTAAAGTAAGAGGATGTTCTAAGGCGGCTATTCTTGATTCATGGAAGAAACATCAACCTCAAGAAGCCGGATGGAAGATGTTTGTTTCTTATTTGGAAATGTATCATACCAGATCAAATGGAAATAAAAAGTCCTGCTTTTCTGCACCAATCGCGGCAGGGTTCAATATTAATAGATTTGATTTGAGAATCATTGAGAGATTAAGTAAAAAGTATGATAATCTAAATAAAGAAGGTAGATCTTCTCTATTTTATCCAAGAGATGTGATAGATGTTATGAATTTACTATTTTATTGGTTTGAGTATAATAATGAATTAAAAAACTATACATTAGATAACTTAAGAGATTATCTTGGTATAGATAAAGAAAATGCTCATGATGCTCTAAAAGATGTTAAAGATACAGCAGAAATTATGATTAGATTTTTAAAACTACATAGAAATTTATCTAATAAGGTAAAATTTAAAGGATCTTTTATAAATGCCTAAATGGTCATTTGATTGTGGATGTTGTTTCGATATAATAGGATCATCTGGAAATAAACATAAGCTTGTTTTTTCTCCAAAAATAGAGTCTATTAATCTATCATGTTCCAAAACATGGGAGCTTATTTCTTCTGGTAATACTAAAGGTTGCTTTCAGTTAGAGTCCAGACTTGGACAAATGATGGCAAAAAAATTAAAACCAGAAAATATAGAACAATTATCGGGTCTTATTAGTATCTTAAGACCAGGATGTCTAGAGGCTATCAGAGACGGCAAAAGCGTAACAAATCATTATATAGATAAAAAGAATGGATTAGAATCCATAAATTATTTTCATGAATCTCTTGAAAGATCTTTAAGTACAACATATGGAGAAATGATTTATCAAGAACAAGCTATGTCAATAGCTAAAGACTTAGCTGGATTCGATTTGCAAGAAGCTGATTCGTTAAGAAAAGCCATTGGTAAGAAAAAACCAGAAGAAATGGCCAAGGTTAAACAAAAGTTTTTAGATGGAGCAAAAAAACTAGGAATTGTAAATATACAAGAAGCAGAAGAAATTTTCGGCTGGATCGAAAAAAGTCAAAGATATTCCTTTAATAAGTCTCACGGCATATCGTATGCAATGAACGCATATTTATCTGCTTATGCAAAAGCTCATTTTCCTGAGGCATTTTTTGTATCCTATTTAAAATTTGCCAAAGACAAAATAGATCCTCAACAGGAAATAAAAGAATTAATTAAGAACGCAAGCGAAATGGATATTTCTGTTTGCTTACCAGATTTAAGATTAAAGAATCCTAACTTCGGAATCTTTGATAATAAAATTTATTTTGGTTTAACAGACATAAAAGGTGTCGGAGACTCTGTATTCGCTAAAATCCTAGATATTTGCGTAAATATAGATTTGTATAAGCTAGGATGGATAGACCTTTTAATAAAGCTGTTGCTCAATATCAACTCTATATCAGCTAAAGCTCTGATTTCTAGTGGAGCTATTGATTATTTATCTAAGAATAGAACAGAAATGTTATTTGAGCTTGATATTATTAGCTCTCTAACCAAAAAAGAGATAGAATATGCTATTATAGTGACCAAAAACACAACGTCTGTAAAAGATATATTAAGTTATTTACTAAGCCATCCCAAGGTTAATCTAAAGAGAAAACAAATAATACAAGGATTATTACAGAGTATTAATAAACCACCATATTCTTTAATAGATAAAATAGAATGGCTAGCAGACACAGAGGCTTCGTTGCTTGGAACTGCGATATCTTGTTCTAAGTTAGATAGTTATGATATAGATATGACTAATGTAGATTGTAGAGCATTTAAAAATAATGATAGTACTTCTAATATTGTCATTGCTGGTGAAATCACAAATATTAATGTCATAAAAACTAAAAAGGGTAAATTATCTGGACAGGAGATGTCTTTTGTTTCAATAGAAGATCAAACAGGCTCATTAGATTCTGTTATCTTTTTTCCAGAAACATATGCAAAATATAAGCATCATTTATTCGAAAACAATATTTTGATTTTTGTGGGAAATAAAAGCAAGACCAAGGATGGGCTAGTCGTAGATAAATGTTTTGTTCCCAGGTCTTGACATTCTTGTCCGACCGGGCTATAATAGCTGTGTGAGTTGAATTTGTACTTTATTTTTGAGGAGATTTGATATGAATATCACTTTGTTAAAGGGTAATCTTGCTAGGGATCCAGAGTTAAGGACAGTTTCTGCTGGAGGTAAGCAAACTTCTGTTGTGAATTTTACGGTTGCTACTTCTAGGGAATACACAAAGGCTAATGGGGAGAAGGATAAGATTACATCTTTTATTAATTGCGAAGCTTGGGATAGTGGTGCTGATGTAATTGCCGCTTCATTTAAGAAGGGTGATTTAGTTTTGATTGAAGGCTCTTTGAGAAATGATTCGTGGGAAAAGGATGGAGTAAAGCATAGTACTCTAAAGGTACGAGTAAATAACTTTTCCAAGATCACCAAGTTATCAAAGAATAACCAATCTGAGGAAGCTGTTGCATTTTAATAATCTAATTAAATAGGACTGAATGTAAAAAAATAATAGGGGTTGCAAGACCCCTTTTATTTTACATCTTATCAAACATGAAACAAAAATTAAAAGTATTAATGTGTTCTGAGGCCAGCTTTATTAACTCTGGTTTTGGTAATTATACTAGAGAACTTTTAACAAGATTACATAAAACAAATAAGTATGAAATAGCAGAATTTGCCTCATACGGAATGGTTAATGATCCAAGAGATAGGAATATACACTGGAAATATTATGCCAATGCAGTAAGAGACAATGACCCAAGAGCACAAGAATACTCTTCGCGATCAGATAATCAATTTGGAAGATGGAGATTTGATAAAGTATTGCTAGATTTCCGTCCAAATGTTGTCATTGATATCAGAGATTATTGGATGAACCATTATCAGTCTCAGTCGCCTCTAAGACCATTTTTTAATTGGGTTCTGATGCCCACAGTTGACTCTGCACCACAACAAGAATCATGGATAGACACATTTTTACATGCCGATGCTGTGTTTACTTATTCTGATTGGGGAGCGCAAATTCTCCAACAACAAAGCAACAATAAGATCAATTATGTTGGAACAGCATCTCCTGGTGTTGATCTGGAAACATTTTGCATGAAACCCAACAGGGAATTAATTAAAGCAAAATATGGCTTACCACAAGATAGTTTTGTTATTGGTTCGGTGATGAGGAATCAAAAAAGAAAATTAATACCGGAATTGTTAGTAGCTTTTAGACAACTATTAAACGAATTAGAAAATGATAATAGTCCTTTAGCTAATAAGACATATTTATATTTACATACAAGCTATCCTGATGCCGGATGGGATATACCAGAACTTTTAAGACAAAATAGACTCTTAAATAAGGTTTATTTTTCTTATCATTGCTCTAAATGTCAGTCAACACACTCAGAAGTATATACTCATCCGTGTAAGGTTTGTAAAAATTGTCTTGAATCAACAAGTAGATTTACTTCTGTAACAAATGGTGTTTCAAATGAAACATTATCTGATATATATAATATGCTAGATATTTATGTTCAATATGCTATTTGTGAAGGATTCGGTATGCCTCAAGTAGAGGCTGGTGCTTGTGGTGTCCCCATAGCAACAGTAAATTATAGCGCAATGGAAGACGTTGTACATAAATTAAATGCTCATCCAGTTAAGATTAAATCATATTTTAAAGAATTAGAAACAAAAGCTATTAGAGTTTATCCAGATAATAATGATCTGGTGAAATTCATTCTCAAGTTTATGAGGCAAACCAAAAGCAGACAAGAAGAAAAAAGAAAAGAAACAAGAAAATTAACAGAAAAACATTATAATTGGGATAATATTAGTAAAATATGGGAAACATTTTTAGATTCAGAAATGCTATTTACCGCTAAGAGAAATTGGGACGATCCTCCAAAATATTTGCAGTCAATTCAACAAAATATGCAGAATCCACCAAAGGATAATTTTATGTCTGTGTATTCTGTATGCTCAAATAATCTTGGAGATCCTTCATTTTTTGGAACATCTTTATGTTTGGATATTTTAAAGGATGCAGACTACGGCTTTGTTCAGAATGGTATGAATTTTTCTGGAACAGATATAAGCCAGACATACAAGCACCTACAAATACTTATAGATAATCATAATCAAGCAGAGTATGCCAGATCGTCTAAAATGTTATTTAATGAAGATTTTATCGAATACTCAAATATAAAAAGTAATACATGATGAAAATACTATATATAGGACCGTATAGAAATGAGCTATCCATAGGTCATGCATCAAGAAATATCGTTTCTTCATTATCAAAAAATAATGATTTGACGATTAGACATATTTATATCCAGAATAATAATGATTATAAAATAAATGATAGCTTATTAGATCTAGAAAAGCAAGATATAGAAGGATATTATGATATTATCATTCAACATTCTACCCCGTATCTGCTAGCCACATATAAAAATTTGAATATAACAAATAAAAATATAGCCATACCAATCATAAATAAAACCATTAATAAGTACCAATACAACAGTACCTTGTCTGGATTTGACCAAATTCTTATAGACGATAAAGTGACTCAAGCTATTCTGACTCAATCCTATAATATAAGTAATGTCAAGTTATTTAATTATGATACTAAAAATGACAGCACTAATAAAATCAACTTAGATATACATAATCAAAATAAAAAATTCTATTTTATTGGATCATTCAGCCATAATAAAAGAATGATAAAACTGATTATTACTAGTTTTTATGTAGCATTTAGTTCAGAGTCAGACATATCATTAATTCTGTTTATTACAGATAATTCTGATAGCGTTAAACAAGAACTACAAAAATTTATTGATGATCTTAAAAAAGAATTAAACATCTTAACTAATAATTATGCTCATAAAATTATAGTTAAAATGTTATCAGATGATGAGGTACTATCCATACATAACAGTTGTGATATCTATATTTCTCTACACAATTCTGGAATAGAATCAAATATACATAAAAGTATTGCAGAAAAATATGACAATTCTATTATAGATGAATCCAATACGAACATGGTCTATGATATTGTTCCAGGATATGGTGATAGTTATTTTTTTGGTGAACTAACACTAAACACAAATGTCACATCTGTGTCAGAATCGATGATTCGTGCTGTGCAAAACAAAACCATTCATAGTAATACTACTGAAACCATAGATCAAATTTTATGTCCATAAATTATCAGATACATAATATATTTCATAATATATTAGCTAGACAAAACTATCCTATTAATGTTCTTTATACATATACTGGAACATTATTCGATAAAGTTATTGAGGATATTCCTAATATTAATATCATCAATAATCAGGTGTTTTTGAATGTGGCATTATCTTATGGGCTGTGTATTATAAACGATCCGCTTGATTTTGCACAAAATATTGGGGTATATAATAATCTATTTTCGAACAAAATATTATTTTTCCATGATGGCCCACCACCATCGCTTAAAAAAGAAGACTTATTTTTGTTAAAATCATCTTTGAATAAGTTTCCATCTTTTTATTTTGGGATGAATCACGAATCATGGATGAATTCCAATATAATTCCAATCAATTATGGCATTAAGAATATCGACATAGAGACCACCAAAGATAAAGATATTATTATATTAACTATTAACAATAATAAACAAACCCAATTGATATATGATAATCTAAAACAATCTTATCCTAATACCGATATGCTTACTATAGATAATAATAAATCCTATACAGACATAATGAACATTATATCTAGATATAGAATATGTGTTGATCTAGGATCATATTACAATGTATTGTGTGGGGTATCCGTTGGATGCTATGGTATAACAACCAAAAAATCGTATCAAGACGATTACATATATCATATATCTGACTATCAGCAATTAATTGGAATAGTCAAAGAAGTATTATCAATACCACATATAGATACCCATACAATGAAAGACTACATAAAAAATAAATATGATTATGCGTCTTTTGTTAAAAATATCAGTAATGCAATAACAAATTATTCAGCAAAGGCCGTTTTACTATGAGTAAAAATATAAATGTCATTCTTCAAAATATGAATGCTAATTTAATAGGATTTGAAAATGTTATTATAGATCAGATATCATCTATTTATAGTTTTTCTTGTGATACTATTAATTGTTCTATTGGTAGTTTCTTTGATCATGGAAAATTTTGGACTATCATAGAAATTTTGATAGATAAATTAAAACCCAATGGACAACTGATAATCTCCCTATATGACACACGCAGAATAGCTGCTTTATATACCAATAATCAGATTCAAAGTACAGATTATTTGGGATTAATGAAAAATATTAACAATTGCGTATCACTATCTGATTTTGTAGAGTTCTCATCAAATAAAAAAGATATTATATTGGCTGATATTAAAAAAGATCAATTAATAACAAACATTACGATAATCAAGAATCCTATCACCAATGGCTAATACTCACTGTAAGGGATGCATATTCGTAAAAGAGAATAAAGATCTAGAACATTCTTGCGAATTTGATATTCCGTATCATATCAAAGACTTAAAGCCTATAAGTACTAAAGATGGGTTCTATTATATAGAAAACTATAGATGTAAATATGCATTTGCTGAAAAAACACGAATAGATCATAATCTAGACAAAGAATATGTAAAAAATAAAATTATTCAGCAGGCACATATCTCGTATTATCTTATAATAGACGCCAGACATTTATCTGATGTAGGAGATTTTATTACTATAGCTAATGATATTAACTCTTTAGATATTCCACCAAAACTTGTATCAATACTTATAGATATTAATCATACCAACAATACTGTTATTTTTAAAGCTTTACACAATAATATAAATAAAAGCATAAAATGGAAACTGCATGCCTTTTTGAATGATGTATCCTTTAATGAGGCAGCAAATGTAGCAGCAGAAACCAACATACAAACCAGCAACTCGTCTATGTTGTATTTTTGGGACCTTAATGTTTCTTGTTTCAGCACAACCAATAATAGAATCAATCATATATTTTTTGTTAGAAATATTCAACAAAATAATATTTTTGGCTTTAAAACTGCTGTGTTTGATGGACTATGCCTCCCAATATCATTGTATAAGTCTATTATTACTCTAATACATAGGGATATCCTAACAGCTCTCTCCACTATAACAGACTTCTCACTATCTACATATGATCAAAAATAAAGCCCCTCTATCTGCTATAATTTTAGCATCGGAAATAACCAAAGGAATGAAGTCCATAGGGTCCAAAGCTCTTTTACCAATATCTGGATCAGTAACCATTATAGACTATCAGATACAGTACCTAAAAAGATTTTATAACCCAATAGAGATATACATATGTACTGGTTTTGATCATGACAAGATTGTTAAAAAAACACAAAAATATAAAGATATAAAATATATCTATAATAAAAACTATATAAAGCATAATCAGATGGATTCTTTACTTTTATGTTTAGATAGACACAAATTGGATCATGCTTTGGTAATAAATAACGGAGTACTAATTTCAGAAAAAATTTATCTAGAAAATAATACAGAAATTTTTATTATAAATTCTCCTAAAAAATTAGATTTTGGAATTGGGTGTAATGTTTCTGGTTCTCATACAAATTATCTCTTTTATGATTTACCTCACAAATGGATAGAATGTGCTTTTATTGACAATAATGCTATACATACATTATTGGAGTACTCAAAAGTAAAAGATATATCTAAATTATTCTTGTTTGAAGGATTAAACATTCTATCTGAGAGCGTACACCCGTTAAAAATTAAAGAGATACACAAAACATCAGCTATTAAAATTAATACAATCAAAGACTTATCGAAAGCGAAAAAATATTATGAAAAATATATTTGTTCAAAACACGTATAATAAATTAATTAATAATTTACATTATATTAATATCCCTGAAATTAAGTTTTATTTTGATACTGTAAATAATAATCTGTATAAGCTATATTATAATCTAAAATTATCTGCTTTTATATTTTCATCATCATCTATTAATGATGAGATAGTATCCTTTATTAATGATCATTCTGATAATCCAGATATTAAAATTTATATTTATCATGATATATATAATGAATATTTAATGAGTATTATGCCAAAGTGCTATCATATCATAGACGAAGATAATTATACTGGTAATGGTATTAAATTTCCAAAGAATATTGTAAATCCTAATCTTTACAAGAGTAATAAGAATATTGGTAAGAAAGAACATATTATTGTATTTCTGGAAAAACAAGCCGATATACCAGAAGGAGTAAAAAATAAATTATATCCTAATGATACGAGTATATTAATGTTTAATAATGCCAATATTAAGAATGATCAAAATATAGGATTTTTATCTGAAACAACAAGAGCAGAAGTTTTACAAGAATCTCGTTTCTTTGCCTGCGATAATGATTATTATGCATTAGAGGCTGGATTATGCGGGTGTGATATACTGGATATAAATGATCTAGATAAAAATATAACAAAAAATTACGATTTTACAAATTATATAACATATAATGAGTATTTAGGAAAAATCTTAACATGAAACAAAACAAAGATCTCGGTTTTCTAATCCCTGTACTAGATAATAATCAACATTCTAATATAATATGTAATACAGTATCTGGCTTCATAAGATCAAGACCCAGACAGCAAGTATGCATATTTAATAGTTATTCTGAAAGAATTAATACTCAACATATTCCATTAGTGCATATCAATCAGGCTAAGTTTTTTGATGGCGATTTAATAGTTTTTGATTTACATTGTTTGCAACTCTCAGGCTCGTTTCCTTTAATAAACAAAATATACTATTATGCTCAAAATATTCCATGGTCTAATAATCACTCTTATTATGCTCAATGGAAGGAATTATTTAGTAAAACTAATTTGAGTATTATATCTGCTAATAAGTATATTCATGATATGTACAATATAGTATGGTCCAATTCGGTAGGTATCTCGGAGGCATTTGATTATGAAACAGTCAACAAACTTATACTCTAATTTAGATGATAATCAGAAGTATAAAATACTACAAGAAATGTACGTTGAAAAGAAAATGAGTTTTGCAGACATAGCAAGTGAATACGGTACATATGCTAATAAAATTAGACGAGATGCTGTATCGTTAAAAATTAAAATAAGAGATAAATCAGAGGCTCAAAAAAATGCTTTGATCACAGGTAAGCATAAACATCCTACAAAAGGCACCACAAGGTCTGAGGATACAAAAAATAAAATAGGTAAAGCTGTTATGGATTCGTGGGATAATCTAACAGAATCTGAAATTGATGATAGAAGAAAAAAGGCAAAACAGAATTGGGAAAATTTATCTCAGGACGAAAAACAGCAAATGCTCAGATTAGCAAATAATGCTGTTAGAGAGACTAGCAAGGTAGGATCAAAACTGGAGAAGTATATTCTTGTCAATCTGATCAATGATGGATATAGGGTAGAATTCCATAAAGAACAAACCTTACTAAATACTAAGTTGCAGATCGACCTTTTTGTTCCTAGTATTGATACAGCCATAGAGATAGACGGACCTTCTCATTTCAAACCAGTTTGGGGTGATGAAGCTCTAAAAAGAAATATCTCATACGACAATAAAAAAGAAGGATTGATTATTGGTAAAGGATGGAAATTGGTAAGAATAAAACAAACCAAGGATTTTTCAAAAAGTCGAGCTAATTTTATCTATAGTCAACTAATAGATATATTGACCGAAATTAAGTCTAGTACAGGATCAGGCACAAATACTTTTAATATACAGGACACATGAGAAATGATGAGCAAACTTAAAAAAGACGTCGCAGAAGTCAAGCCAGAGGCCCAGGAAACGGTTAAGATACCATCGCACAACGACTTAGAATGGACCGACTATGTTCTGAGTTTGTTATCGGAAGATGAAAAAATTAAGGGCAATCCAACAACCGATGGTTTAAGAAGGATTTTTGAAATTGCTTTAAAATGCACAGTTGTTGGATCTGATACAGATGTGATCCAGTCTCCTTCGCCAGAGAACGAAAAAAGGGCAACTGTTACACATAAGCTAACATATATTTTAAATGATAGTAGTCTTGCTCCAGAACTATTAATGAGATCAACCACGGGAGCAGCAGATGTTTATTGGGGGAATTGCGATAAGATTTATAGAAATCACCCAGTAGCTGTTGCAGAAACAAGGGCTGAAGGAAGGGCTCTCAGAAGAGCGTTAAAATTAAGAAAAGTTGTTGCTGCCGAAGAATTAACAGAAGAAGCAGAAGATCATCCTGATGCTAATTCTGTAAATAAAGTTACCAATAATCAGATAAATTTTATTGACGTTATTGCTCAAAGACTTAATATAAACATAAGCAAATTGTTGAAGCAACAGTCAATGGAAGTTAAAAATGTCTATGATCTTGCTCATCAAGATGCTGTTGATATAATTAGACTCTTATCTAAATATCAGCAAAGCGTTGGTGAAATACCAGAAGATATTATAGGCTATAATAATGAATGGAAATAATTTATGAAAGTATTTTATAAGGCTAGTGATAAATTAACCTTTGAATTAGAATCTGCTGGACAAAAAGAGCTTTTTAAAGATCTTGCTTTGATTCAGGAAATTTTTAGTGAAGAAAAATGTGGAATGTGCGGAAGCACTAATCTGAGGTTCGTGGTAAGAAATGTTGACGGTAATGATTATTATGAAATCAGATGTGCTGACTGTGGTGCTCTATTAACCTTTGGGCAGCACAAAAAGGGCGGCACACTATTTCCCAAAAGAAAAGATGATGATGGTAACTGGCTACCTAATAAGGGTTGGCATAAGTATCAAAAGAAAGACTGATTACCATTTTGCTATTGGACAAGACTCGCTTTCACTAGCGAGCTTGTTCATATAGTTCCTATCTCTGGTAATATTACAGCCACATTTTGCACAAGTGCTATTTTGTAAAAATTCACAAGATAAGCATATACTATATCTGCGTTCTATGGTTTCTAAAGAACTATTTGGGATCATAGACTGAATAGAAGATGGGACTTTGCTAGTTTCTTTTTTTAGTGGACTCCTACAAGGAAACAATGGCGGATCATCAGTATCATCAAAAGATACCTTATTGCCGCATTTGGAACATTCATAAATTCCTTCTACTTTGACAAAATTACAAAATATATCATTTAGATCAGTAACTAAAATCATATGGTATCCAGTATCCTTCATCTTTAGATTGAACAGTTTCTCTGCCTTGGTATTCGATACCATCAACACTACCAAAATAAGTCCTAAATAACATCTCATTTAACCATATATAATAAGGGTTATAAGGAACCACATATTCTCCAGTTTTTGCATCGATACATTTCCAAACTCTAAATGATCCATCTATTGGACCTCCTGGGGCAGGATATATGCTTTTGCTTAATTCTCCAAAGTCATTTGGTTCATACATGTCAAATTGGGGATCTTTATTTCTTAATAATCGTGGTATTCTCTTAAAGTCAACATATAATTTTGTTGTTTTATCTAGGTTAAATATATTATAAACTTTATTTGTGATATTCCCATCTGGTTCTACCTCTGGGACCGCTGGTCCTAATGGGCATATGTAACTATAGATAGCAGTAATGCCTTGAGCCCTTTCTGATCCATGAAAATTTAAAAAGAAAGTTCTTTCTACAACATGATTAATTGTATTATCTTCTGGCCATTTTAAATTAGGATATTTAAGTTTTGTCTCTTCTATTAATTTATCAGATAGTTCATAGATGTGGTCTATTCCGATATTACGGAAAGACTCGTCTGCGCCATCTATAATATTTGTGGCAGTAGCGTCTGGGCATATGCTGCTGGCATTTGAACTAATTATATCATCATATTGTAAACATATATATTTAACCGTTTTCAGTATTTTGGGAGTTCTATCTTTATCTATAGAACATCCTTGTTCAGGATCTATATTAATCCAATAAAAATTATCATTTTTCTTTTCAGTAATAATGAGTGAACCATCGTCATTTTTTGTTAACGTTACAGATATATGAGGTATGGTACTGATATTACCAGATGATGCTAGTTTATTGAGATAGTATTGGATACCACCCTTTTCTATATAAAGCATTTGTAACTGATTCGTTGCTGTTTCTTTTTCAGATACTGGAAATTGTTCTGTCGTACCTGAGCTATATATTTTAGATAAATTTTTTAACTCATCTAATTTAGTTTTAATAATACCGTTTAATTGAATATCTCGATCTATAAGATCTGAAATCTTACTATCTTTATCAAGCTTCATAATCTCTATAGGATTAATATCTTTATTAAAAGATATAGTACCCTTATCATATGATTGAGTGTCATAATTAAATGAGACATCAATTTCTGTCATATAGCCATAGTTGGATTGATTTTCATAAACAGAGTAATTAATGCCGGATATGACAGGTTGTACATATTTTTTTAGACTATCATCACTATAGACATTACCATATCTCTTACGGTCACCATTCATATTATCTAAGGTATAAACAAAGGCATTTCCTTTAGTGGTACCACTAGCCGGTATTGTATTCTTACTAAGAGTTAATTGTGAAGCAAACGAGTTATAGTCTACAGTAGAATTTTTAGCATAATGTATTCTATCGATTAAAGGTATTATTTTACTATTAATGTCCGGCTGGGATAACATGTATCTGGTAGTTAAATTTGAACCATATCCATAATTACTAACTCCCCAAGCTGATTCTTTAATATTTTCTGCCGTATCAATACTATGTGAATTATAATCATTAAATGACCATATATCTAATGGTACAGTTTCATTCTCACTGATAGTTATTTTATCGTTATCCAACATAATAATTCTGTTACTATTAGCTGGATCTATTGATATAATATTTCCCTGAGGTTTATTTTGTAGAATAATAATTGTTTTATATGTTACATTATTAAATATATATCCTATGTTTTGAATAGTATTAGGAATAATGTTATAGGACATCAAGAAAATTTCATTCTCTATGTTTTTGACCTCATCTTCATCGTACTGCTCATAGTCTGTTTTTTTAGCTTCTTGTAATTGAGCAAGTCTGTCCTTTAATTCTTTTATCTTTTCGTTATTTATGTCCTTTGTTTCTTTAGGGGCCAGTTCTACTATAGTCTTATTGTTCTCAAAAAAATAATATGCTCGTAATCCATCAATAGCATATAGCCTTTTTTCCTCAAGAAGTTTATCAAACCCATCTGGGTTTTTAGACAAATCAAAAATATTATTATGTTTAACATATAAATCGCTATAAAATAAATCCTTAAAAGCATCTATACCTAACGCATAATTTGAAATTCGAATATTCTTTCTATTAGTATTGTCTATTTTGTCTTGATATATATCAGATGGTCCTACATAATCTTTATCTGCAGATCTAAGATAATTATTGTAAATAGTTTTAATAAAATTATTATCGTCAATTAAATTAATTTTAAATATAGATAAGTGTCTTAAATAACTATTATAGTGTAATTTGTAAAACTTATAGTCGTGCTTTTGCATTACAATAGAATTGCTATACCTAAATATAGATGCTTCTGTTTTATAAAATAATTCATTATCTTTTGATGCGCTGATTAATATCTTGTCAGACGATCCCATAGGATATTTATCATAATTTGCGACATACCATGCCCTATTAAAGATGTCTCGCTGTCTATCTTTTCTCAAAGAATGTAAATAATTAGCTATTTGTCTAGTTTGTTCGTTCATTGCCATTTCTATGCCCGGCATAGCTGCCAATGCCCCTAAAATGCTAGTAGGCAACATCAAGATCAGAGGAAATATTACAAATGGAAGGGGTTGAGAAAATTTTGGGACGTTTAAACTTTCTTTCGAATATCTGCAAAGTCTTCCATCTATAGTATATGAATTAGGAGCATTGATCACTGCCGGAGGTAGTAGATGCAGCATATCTGTTAGATCTGCGATAAAACTATATCCAGGAATATTTGGATTATTATCTTCGTATTTAATATTACCTAAAGAATCGCCAGGAATAAATCCATTACTTTCATCAATTCTATGTATTATTAATTCCCAATTACAGAGACTATTTTCTACTAGGTTTGATCTATTTCTAGTGGTACATGTATTATATCCTACTAGTTCTTGGGTTGCTAAGATTCTATCATATGGCTCAAAAGGATCGCTTTCGTCCATAACCGCAATACATAATTTAAATGTAGTTTCAGAAGAATTACCCGCTTTCCTTTTTGCAGATTTACTCTGAGAGAATATGGGCATACTGGAAATTTTTTGAAATCTATGACTATTATTTAATAATTTATTTTCTGTAATAATTTTCTTATATGAAGCCACCTGATTATCGTCATATCCTGCTGCTGATAATGTTGGGGCCAAATCTATCGTATTATTGATTTTATTTGAAATATTATTATCTATATATAATGTTGATAAATTGGAATTATACGTATCTGCATTATTATTATTACTATGTGGGTTATTAATCAAATCTAAAAGATCCGAAAATTTAAGACTAGCATTATACTCATAGTTTGCTATGTGGTCCTGATTCAATAAATATATCCTATATGTAGAGTTTCTAGGAACCTTAGGACTACCAGAAAAGTCTATTAATTTTTCAGAATTACTCAAAGGGATATTGTCGTTCATATTCCATAATGAAGATAAATATTTTTTTGTATCTCCAGATAGTAATGAAAAATTTTGATATGTATCGTAATACGAGCCTTTAAACCAAGGATCTTTGGGAGGTGGAGCTACGCCACCATCATCTGGTGCTGGAGGATTCAGGCTTTCCGCGACAAAGGCGCAAGTATCTATTTCCAACCAAACTACTAAATTTTTAGGATTAACATAATTGAGAAAATTAAGTTTAACTTCTATATTTGATATATTTGTTCCTCCATATCTTTTCCATCTCAATCTTTTTTCGGTTTTTCTATCCTTAAATGGTATAAATGCTCCTGGTCTAGTAAATACATAAGATGAACCATAATTGTATTCTTCCAGAGTAGCATCTAAGCAATAATTTTCAGATGATACTGGAGCATCATCAACAATAGGAAAATCAACAGCAAATTCATCATTATAGTTTAACATCTTAAGATCTACAATACCTCCAATGCTTCTATATCCGTAGTTATCTATGTGGTCAGTGATCTCTTTTTTGTCTATAATTTCTGGATTTTTAGCCTCTTCGTCCACAGGATCATAGGCTTCTGGATGAACACTTAAAGTTATTGAACTCTTGTATATTTTAGGTTTTCCATCTTCAAAACTATTATTTAGATCATAAAATCCTGGGCCTTTAAAAACTTGTACCGCTCTGTTGTATGGGTCAAAATTAACTACAGAAGATAAATTCGTGCTGGAGCGATCTGTCCATCCATGAAACGGATGAAAACATCCTTTAGTAAATTCTACAGAACAATTAACCGGAAGCTCCGTATCATGACATAATTGAGTAATTTTTCCATCGGTTTCACTTTTAGGAGCACTTAAAAAATTACCTGTTGTTCTAATAGGAGTTAGATAATTATTTACAGATGGATGAAATGGTATTTTAATTCCTAATTTATCAACTTGTGCTTTAGAAAATCCTCCGTATGTTTTTGTTGCAAATCTTTTTGTTTGTAGGCTATCTAATCCATTAACTGTTACTATTTGATTATTGTTTGAAGGATCTATAAAAGAAAAACTAGCATTTTCTGATCCTCCATCTAAAATAAATCCTCTATTATCTAAAACTCCTTCATATATAGATTCACAGCCATTAGAGTCGGGATCATAAACAGACAAGTCTCTCCCTACTCTATTTGTTAAATCATACTCTTTAGACGCTGATGTTTCATGAGAAGATAAGTTAGTTAATATAATTCGATTTAATTCTATCTTTGTATTATGAGATTGATAATTAATATCAAAATCTACCGGGCCATTCTGTATATTTTTTCTATAAGAATATTTTGGATTATTTACATATGTCATAGGCATAGCAAATTTATGATAATTATTTCCAAGAGGCAAAACTACTGGAGGTAAACTATTTCCTGGTCCAGGAGGCGCGTCGGGATTGGCTAATCCTTGTGGTACTTTTACTGAACAGTCTGTATATGATGGCCAAAAAACACCTTGTTTGCCAATATAGCACTCTCTGATATTGGGGACCATAATTGATAAATTATTTTTTGCCTGTATGTATTGAACAGAGGCTGGTCTTAGTCTTTCTTTCAGACTATATGTTTTGATCACAATATCTTTATTTTGATCATCCTTACCTTTTATTTCTCCAATAGCATGAATAGTCACAGTATCATATATAATACCAAATGATGTTCTAACCCTAACTTCTAACACATATCTTCCTGGAGATTTGATGTAAACTGTTGGGGACGCATCAATCGATGTTTCATATCTCATCGATGGTTGTCCGACCTTACCAAATCTTATGCAGTCAGGGCCTGATATTTTTTTCCATAAGATATCTGGTTCTTCTGATCCTATGATAGTAGTATCATATTTTCCATTATAGTCTATAGCTGAGCCTGTAAAAAAGTATTCTATCTCTTTCAAAGTGTCTATTTGTTGTTTTCCAAAATCTATTCGAATATCTGGACCAGCTGTTACTGGAATTCTAATATTTTTAAATTTAGTTTTTTCTATATCCCATAATGGGATTATAATTTTTTCATTTTTTTTCTGAGTATTTTCTAAAATTAATTTAGTTTCATTATTACTAAATTGTGTTTTGATATTAAAAGATCCTGCAGAAATTTTTATATTATTATAAACGCTTTGATTTTCTAATACTTTAGAACATTTGCTAGTTATTTCTTGATTAATTTTAACATGTGGACCATTTTTTAGTCCATTTTTATATTTAATTTTTATATTGCTTTCTGGATCTATTACAAGTTTGGATCCATACTTTGATATTAATTTATTAAATAGATCTTTCTTTGTTGTTACTAAACCATGAGAATATGTATCTTGTGTGTTAGTATGACGACTATTAGACAGGTCAATAAACTGTTTACTTACTAAATTTAAGATATTTTTTAAAGATCTAATTTCTTCATTAATAGATCTAGGTAATGTATCTATATATTGTTTAATTAAAGATGTAATATATGGTGTGCGCAATAAAGATACTGTTGTTCTATCCACTAATGGGTGAGTAGATAAAACGTGACATAGTCTTTTAAAGTGTTTCGACTGATTGGGTTTGAAATTGGGTTCTGGTATTAAATTCCCTTCTATATTTGTAATTTTTCTAGTATTTAATCCTGCCGATAAAGTATCATAAACTTCTCTATATATATGAGATAACGCTGGAGATATATAAGATGATGAAGATGAGCCGCTAAAATATGCTTCGTTTCTCATTTGTGGAGATTTGAAGTATGTGTATGTATCTCCGTCGGGTATCCATAACGATAATGTCGGTGAGTCTACAATAATAGGATCAGAATTTTTAATTAAAAATTTAATATCTTCTCTTTTATATTC